>Ga0210026_1000040_pt1 | contig 171253 bp, 166 predicted proteins | sample CryGeymeta201509_FD_183977 | JGI IMG/M metagenome (GOLD analysis project Ga0210026, IMG submission 183977) | Groundwater microbial communities from Crystal Geyser aquifers in Utah, USA - Crystal Geyser metaG 2015-09 (SPAdes) (version 2) | ecosystem: Environmental > Aquatic > Deep subsurface >...
CCTCGACGGGCTCGAGGATGCCTATGACAAGGGTCGCCTGATGGGCACCTTCGCCGAGGATTGTGCCGAAAAATACCAATTCACCCGCGAGGCGCAGGACGCTTATGCGCTCGGCTCGCTGAAAGGGGCGCTGGCGGCGGAGAGCTCGGGGGCTTTCGAGGGTGAGATTGCGCCGGTGACGATCCGCACCCGGCAGGGCGAGGTAACGATTGCCCGCGACGAACAGCCCGCCAAGGCACGCCCCGAGAAAGTCCCGCAACTCAAACCCGCCTTTCGCGACGGCGGCACGGTGACGGCCGCCAATTCCTCCTCGATCAGCGATGGCGCGGCGGCACTGGTGCTGGCTTCGGGGGCGGCGGCCGAGGCGCAGGGGCTCAGGATCCGGGCCCGGATCCTCGGTCATGCCAGCCATGCCCAGGCGCCGGCGTGGTTTTCCACCGCACCCGTGCCGGCGGCGCAGAAACTTTTGAAACGACTGGGCTGGACGGTGGAGGATGTCGATCTCTGGGAGGTGAACGAGGCCTTTGCCGTCGTGCCGATGGCCTTCATGCACGAGATGGGCGTGCCGCGCGAACGGATGAACGTCAACGGCGGGGCCTGTGCGCTCGGCCATCCGATCGGCGCCTCGGGCGCGCGGATCATGGTGACGCTGCTCAACGCGCTGGAAAAACGAGGGCTGAGGCGCGGTGTGGCTGCGATCTGCATCGGCGGGGGCGAGGGTACGGCGATTGCGATTGAACGGGTCTGATCTTCAGCGTTCCTGAAATACTCCGGGGTGTGTGAGGGGCTGGCCCCTCACCTCAGCCGCCGCCAGAGGAAAAGACCATGCGGATAGAATACGACGCCCTCAGCAAGACCATCGCCGCCCTGACCGAGGGCGAGAGCGACCTCATCGCCCTGATGGCGACGGTGGTCTGCGAGGTGCACCACGCCGATGACCGCTTCGACTGGACCGGCTTCTACCGCGTGACCGGGCCCGGGATGCTCCGGATCGGGCCCTATCAGGGTGGCCATGGCTGTCTGGTCATCCCCTTCTCGCGCGGGATCTGCGGTGCCGCGGCGCGCACCGGCGAGGTGCAGCTTGTGGACGATGTCGATGCCTTTCCCGGACATATCGCCTGTGCCAGTTCCACCCGCTCCGAGATCGTCCTGCCGGTGTGGAATGGCGCGGGCACCCTGCTGGGCGTTTTCGATATCGACAGCGATCAGCCTGCCGCCTTCACCACCGAGGATGCCCGCAGGCTGACGGCGATTCTGGCTCAGGTGTTCGGGCGGCTCTGATTCCGCGCCCGCGCGCAGGCGGCAGCGTCGGAATTTGGGTATTTTTGCCAAGAAGAAATCACGGCGATGAGATTTCATTTGAATCTTTCGGGGAATCAGCACAGCGTGAAATTCTGGTAGATTTTTTCACGAAAGCCCGAACGACATGGAACAGTCCCGGATTACCACCGCGCACACGCTCGGGGCTGATCTGCGCGCCCTGCGCAAGGCGCGCGGGAAAACCCTCGCGGGGCTGGCGGCGCGGCTGGGGCGCTCTGTCGGATGGCTCAGTCAGGTCGAACGCGATCTGTCGGAACCCTCGATCAGCGATCTGCGGCTGGTGGCCGAGGTGCTGGGCGTGCCGATGTCGCTGCTCTTTGGCCATGCCAGCGCGCCGGCCGAGGAACAGGGCTATGTGGTGCGCGCGGGCGCGCGCCGGCCGATGGGCTCGGGCGAGGAGGGGCTGATCGAGGAGCTCTTGTCGCCCGACCTGACCGATGATTTCGAGGTGATCCATTCGACCTTTCGCCCCCGGTCCAAGATGCAGCGCCCGGCGCAGCGTCCGACACAGGAGATGGGCTATATCATTTCGGGGCGGCTTGACCTCACGATCGCGGACCGCCGCCTTACCGTCGGACCCGGCGACAGCTTTCGCTTTCGCGGCGAGCCCTATGCCTGGGCCAATCCCTATGACACCCCCTGCGTGGCGATCTGGGTGATCGCCCCGCCGGTCTATTGAGGGGGGCGTCATGAGCTTTGAAGCCTGGACCGTCTTTGCGCTCTTCTGGGCCGTGTTCGTCACCACGCCGGGGCCCAATGCCGTCAATTGCATCACCAACGGAATGGTGCTTGGGTTCCGGCGCAGCCTGTGGGGGGTGTTGGCGATCCTGACGCAGGCGACGCTGTTCCTGAGCCTGTCGGCGGCGGGGATCACGGCGCTGATTGCGGCCTCGCCACTGGCGTTTCAGGTGGCCAAGCTGATGGGGGCGGGGTTCCTGATCTACCTGGGCCTGCGCGGCTGGATGATGGCGCGGCGGCCTGTTGAGGTGGGCGCGGCGCCAAGGGGCTCTGTCTATTGGCGGGCCTTGGCGATTGCCACGATCAACCCCAAGAGCGTGGCAGGCTATCTCGCGGCGTTTTCGCAGTTCGTGCAGCCCGATGTGCCGATCGGCGCGCAGATGGGAGTGATTTTCCCCACAGCGCTCTGCCTCACGACGCTGAGTTACGTGGGCTATTGCGCCTTGGGTGCGGGGCTGGGCCGGGCGGCGCTGGGCGCTGTATTCAATGTCTGGCTGCGGCGGGGGATGGCTGCCTGTTTCGTGATCTATGGCGTGGTGCTGGGCAGCGCCACAGCTCCGGGGAGGGGATGATGCTCAAGGGATCGTGTCTCTGTGGGGATGTGACATTTACCGTGAACGCGGCCCCGCAAGGGGCGAGCGTGTGCCATTGCGGGCAATGTCGCAAGCAGTCGGGGCATGTCTGGGCCTCGGCCTATGTGGCGCGGTCGGATCTGAGTATTTCGGGAACGGTGAACTGGTATGCCGCGAGCGCGATGGCTGAGCGTGGGTTTTGTCCGCGCTGCGGCTCGTTCCTGTTCTGGAAGGCGCAGGCTGAGGACACCATGAGTTTCGCGCTGGGGGCGCTGGAAGCGCCGACCGGGCTGCGGTTGGAGAAGCACATCTTTGTCGCTGACAAGGGTGATTATTACGAGATCGCGGACGGCGTGCCGCAGAAAGAGTGAGGGACGGGACAATGGCGGAATTTCCAACCACGGCGCGGGTCGTGATCATCGGCGGGGGCGTGGTGGGCGCCTCCTGTCTCTATCATCTGACCAAGGCCGGCTGGCGCGATTGCGTTCTTCTGGAAAAGAACGAACTGACCGCAGGCAGCACCTGGCATGCGGCGGGCAATGTGCCCACCTTCTCGACAAGTTGGTCGGTGATGAACATGCAGCGCTACTCGACCGAGCTTTATGCGCGGCTGGGGGCCGAGGTCGATTATCCGATGAACTACCATCAGACGGGATCCATCCGTCTGGCGCATAGCCGCGCGCGGATGCAGGAATTCGAGCGCGCCAAGGGGATGGGCAAGTATCAGGGGATGGATCTGGACATCCTCGGGGTGAGCGATATCAAGGCGCGCTATCCGTTTCTCGAGACGCATGATCTCACGGGGGCGCTTTATGATCCAAATGATGGCGATATTGATCCGGCGCAGGTGACGCAGGCGCTGGCCAAGGGGGCGCGCGACATGGGGGCGACGATCCTGCGCTTCACCCCCGCGACCGGCGTGCGGCGCGAGAAGGACGAGTGGATCGTTGCCACGGAGAAGGGCGAGATCCGCTGCGAGATCGTGGTCAATGCCGCCGGCTATTATGCGCAGCGGGTGGGCGAATGGTTCATTCCCCATGGCGGGCGGCGGGTGCCGATGATGGTGATGGGCCATCAGTATCTCCTGACCGAAGAGATCCCCGAACTGGAGGCGTGGAGCCGGGAGCAGGGGCACAAGCTGCCGCTCTTGCGCGATGTGGACAGTTCCTATTACCTGCGGCAGGAGAAATACGGGCTGAACCTTGGCCCTTACGAGCGCCAGTGCAAGGCGCATTGGGTCGATCCCTCCGACCCGATGCCGGAGGATTTCAGCTTTCAGCTCTACCCCGATGATCTGGAGCGGCTGGAATGGTATATCGAGGATGCCATGGCGCGGGTGCCGATCCTGGGAAAGGCGGGCATCGCCAAGGTGATCAACGGCCCGATCCCCTATGCGCCCGACGGGATGCCGCTCATTGGCCCGATGCCGGGCGTGCGCAATGCGTTCGAGGCCTGCGTGTTCACCTTTGGCATCGCGCAGGGCGGCGGCGCGGGCAAGGTGCTGGCCGAATGGATAACCGAAGGCGCGACCGAATGGGACATGTGGTCGTGTGATCCGCGCCGCTACACCGATTACACCGACCCCGACTATTGCGTCGCGAAGGGGCTGGAGGTCTATGGCCACGAATACGCCATGCATTTCCCGTGGCACCGCTGGCCCGCCGCGCCCGACCGCAAGGTCTCGCCGGTGCATGACCGGGTCAAGGCGCTGGGCGGCGTGATGGGGGCCTATAACGGCTGGGAGCGGGCGAACTGGTTCGCGCATCCGGGTGACGATACCTCCGAGGCGGCGACGCAGACCTGGGACCGCGCCGGACCTTGGGAGAAGCGCATCAGGGAAGAGTGCGAGGCGGTGCGCGATCATTGTGGCGTGCTCGACCTGCCGGGGTTCACCCGGCTCTGGATCGAGGGCGCGGGCGCGGATGACTGGCTGCGCGGTTTTGTGACCGGCGGTTTGCCCAAGGTCGGGCGGATCAACCTTGTCTATGTCGCGGACAAGCGCGGACGGATCGTGACCGAGTTTTCCTGTATTCGCCTGAAAGAGGACAGTTTCGTCCTGATCACGGCGGCTACGGCACAGTGGCATGACGGCGAATTGGTGCGCCGCGCGCTGCCGGAGGGGCTGCACCTGCGCGAAACCACGACAGAGCGCGACGCGCTCCTTGTGGCGGGGCCGAAAAGCCGCGAGATCCTCGCAGGCCTGACCGATGCCGATCTGAGCCTGCCCTGGCTCAGCCATCAGCATGCAAAGGTCGCGGGCCAAGAGGCGTTTCTGGTGCGGGTCAGTTTCACCGGCGAGTTGGGCTGGGAAATCCATGCCGAGAATGCCGTCATTCCCGCGATCTATGAGGCGTTGATCGGCGCGGGAGTGAAGCCCTTTGGCATGTGGGCGCTCAACAGCCTGCGCATCGAAAAGGGCTATCGCGCGTGGAAAGGCGACCTGTCCACCGATTACTCGCTGCTCGAGGGCGGGCTTGACCGCTTCGTGAAGTTCGACAAGCCGCAAGAGTTTCCCGGCAAGGCCGCCCTGCTGGCCGAGAAACAACGCGGCGTGAAGAAACGCTTTGTCACGCTGATTGTGGAGGCGGGCGCGGCGGATGCGCCCTACATGTCAACGCTCTGGCATGACGGGCAGATCGTGGGAGAGACCACCTCGGGGGCCTGGGGCTACCGCGTGGGGGCCTCCATCGCGCTCGGAATGCTGCGTGCGGATCTGGCAGCGCCGGGGACGGTGCTTGAGGTCGAGATCTACGGCACCCGCCACCGCGCGGTGGTGCAGCCCGATGCGCCGCTCTGGGATCCCGAGAACGCAAGGCTGCGCGCATGACACTCGAAACATACCTGCTCTACCTCGGCGTCGTGGCGGCGTTCTTTGCGACGCCCCCGGACACCAGCCAATTGCTGATCATCTCCAACAGCTTGCGCCACGGCCTGCGCCGCAGCCTCGCCACCGTGGCCGGCGATCTGAGCGCCAATGCGCTTCAGATGACGCTGGCCGCGTTCGGGCTGACCGCGGTGATCGCCACCAACGCGGATGCGCTCTGGATCGTCAAATGGGCGGGGGTCGCCTACCTGGCGTGGATTGGGGCCAGGTTGCTCCTTGCCCGTCCCGAGGTAACGGCGCTCGATGCCGCACCGGGTGGCAGGCTCTTCCGGCAGGGGTTTGTCACCTCCTCGGCAAACCCCTACGCGGTGGTGTTCTTCGGCGCGCTGTTTCCACAATTCATCGACACGGCGCAGCCGGTCTGGCCGCAACTTCTGATCCTGGGGCTGACCTACGTGGTGGTAGACGGGCTGATCCTGCTCCTCTGGGGCTGGGCGGCCCTGCGCACCCTCGGGCGGGTCAGGCAGCTGACCGGGGTCTGGATCAACCGTGTCTCCGGCTGCCTGATGATCGGCGCGGCCGTGTTGCTGGGCCTGAAGGACATCGAACGGGAGGCCGCACGATGACCCTGCCCGCCACCATGTCTGGCGTGTATCTCACCCGCCATGGCGGGCCAGACACGCTGGTGTGGCGTGAGGATATCCCCGTCCCCCGCCCCGGTCCCGGCGAGGTGCTTCTGCGCGTGCGCGCGGCGGGCGTCAACAATACCGACATCAACACCCGCGAGGGCTGGTATGCGGCCGAGGTGACGGGGGCCACCGGCGAGACCGGCCCTGGCATCGCGGCCGGCGGCTGGTCCGGTGCACTGCGCTTTCCGCTCATCCAGGGCGGGGATCTCTGCGGCGAGGTGGTGGCGCAAGGGCCGGGCGTCACCGCCCCCGCGCTCGGCGCGCGCGTCACCTGCCCGATCAACATCCCCCGTCCCACCGAGGACAACCCGGTGGGCCTCATCGCGCTCGGCTCGGATATCGACGGCGCCTTCGCCGAATACTGCCTGATGGCGGCGACGGACCTCTCTGACGTGAGCGATGCGCCGCTCTCGGATATCGAGATCGCTGCCATCCCCTGCGCCTTTGGCACTGCCCTCGGCCTTCTCGACCGGGCAGGCGTGATGGCGGGACAGGAGGTGCTCATCACTGGCGCCTCGGGCAATGTCGGCCTCGCTGCGGTGCAACTGGCGGCGAAGCTCGGGGCGCATGTCACCGCAATCGCGGCCCCATCCAAGGCCGACACGGTGTGCGCCGACGGCGCGACAGAGGTCATCGCCCGCGACGCCCCCCTGCCCGAAAACTGCTTTCACGCCGTGGTCGATCTTGTCGGCGGCCCCGTCTTTCCCGCGCTCATCGACGCGCTGCGCCCAGGCGGACATCTTGCCATGGCGGGCGCCATCGCCGGGCCGATCGTCACCGCCGATCTGCGCCGCCTCTACCTGCGTGACATCACCCTCCACGGGTGCACATATCAGTCGCCAAGCGTCTTTGCCCGGCTGATCGAGATGGTGCGAGCAGCGAGCATACGCCCCCGTATCTTTGCTACCTATCCGCTGCGCGACATCGCCCGCGCCCAGGCCGATTTCCAGGCCAAGACCCATGTCGGGAAACTGGTCCTTTTGCCGGAGACGATCGAGACATGACCCAGATCACCCTTCTCGACGGCGCGATCGGCCAGGAACTTGTCAAACGCTCGGGCGACCGAGCAACGCCACTCTGGTCCACCCAGGTGATGATCGACCACCCCGATCTGGTGCGGCAGGTGCATGACGATTACTTCGCCGCAGGCGCGACCCTCGCCACCACCAACACCTATGCGGTGCTGCGCGACCGGCTGGCGCGGGTGGGCCTCTCGGACGACGTGGCCCGGCTGACCGCAACGGCGGTGCAGGCGGCGCGGGCCGCGCGCGATGCGCATGGGCGGGGCCGGGTTGCGGGCTCCATCGGTCCGCTCATCGCCTCCTATCGGCCCGATCTCTGCCCGCCGGCCGCTGAGGCGGCCGAGCGCTATGCCGAGACGGTGGCGGCGCTCGCGCCGCATGTCGATCTGCTCTTGATCGAGACCATGTCCTCGGTTGATCAGGCGCGTGGGGCGCTGATGGCGGCCACCCGCGCAGACCTCCCGGTCTGGCTCGGGGTGACGGTCAGCGACGAGGACGGCACGCATCTGCGCTCGGGCGAGGCGCTCGGGGATCTGGCGTCGGTGGTGGCGGAATTCGCCCCTGCTGCGGTGCTGATCAACTGTTCGCGTCCGGAATCGGTGGCCGCCGGTCTGGAGATCGTCAGATCCTTCGGCCGCCCTTTCGGCGCCTATGCCAACGGCTTCACCCGGATCAGCGCGGGCTTCCTGACCGACGCGCCCACCGTCGATGCGCTTGAGGCGCGCCATGACCTCACGCCCGCTGCCTATGCCGATTTTGCCATGGGCTGGATCGCGCAGGGGGCCACCATCGTCGGCGGGTGCTGCGAGGTGGGCCCGGATCACATCGCCGAGCTGGCGCGGCGCATTCTCGAGGCTGGACATGAAATTGTCTGAGGCTTTCATTGTTCCTCAAATACTCCGGGGAGCGCGAGGGGCTGGCCCCTCGCCCCGGTCCCTGCAATTGTGAACCAAAGGATCAAGCATGACCGATCTTCCAACCCTGGCCCGTGTGGTCATCATCGGCGGCGGCGTCGTGGGCTGTTCCGTCGCCTATCATCTCACGCAACTTGGCTGGCGCGATGTGGTGCTTCTAGAACGCAAGCAACTGACCTCGGGCACCACATGGCACGCCGCGGGGCTGATCGGACAGCTCAGGGCCACCGCGAACATGACCCGTCTGGCGCGCTATTCGGCAGAGCTCTACACCGGGCTCGAGGCCGAGACGGGCGTCGCCACCGGTTTTCGGCAGGTGGGATCGGTCTCGGTCGCGCTGACGTCAGAGCGGCTCGAGGAACTCAAGCGCAACGCCGCCATGGCGCGTGCCTTTGGTGTGCCGGTGGACGAGATGAGCCCGGCCGAGATCAAGGCGCGCTATCCCCATCTCAATCTTGACGGCGTGACGGGCGGTGTCTGGCTGCCCACCGACGGACAGGCGGATCCGGCCAATATCGCGCTGGCGCTGGCCAAGGGCGCACGCAACCGCGGCGCGCGGGTGCAGGAGCGGGTCAAGGTGACGGCAATCGCCCGGCAGGGGCGCCGCGTGACGGGGGTGGATTGGCAGGGCGAGGATGGCAGTCACGGCCATATCGCCTGCGAGATGATCGTCAATTGCGCCGGCATGTGGGGGCATGAGGTGGGGCGCATGGCGGGCACCAACGTGCCGCTTCAGGCCTGCGAGCATTTCTATATCGTCACCGAGCCGATTGCCGGCCTCACCCAACTGCCGGTGCTGCGGGTGCCCGATGAATGCGCCTATTACAAGGAGGACGCGGGCAAGATCCTCTTGGGCGCCTTCGAGCCGGTCTCGAAACCCTGGGGGATGAACGGCATCCCGGAAAGTTTCGAATTCGATCAGCTGCCCGAGGATTTCGACCATTTCGAGCCGGTTCTGGAAAAGGCCGTGAACCGCCTGCCGATGCTGGCCGAGGCGGGAATTCACACCTTCTTCAACGGGCCGGAAAGCTTCACCCCCGATGATGCCTATCACCTTGGCCTCTGCCCCGAGATGGACAATGTCTGGGTCGCGGCCGGGTTCAACTCGATCGGCATCCAGTCGGCGGGCGGTGCGGGTCATGCGCTCTCGCAATGGATGGAGACCGGCGAGAAGCCGTTTGATCTGGGCGATGTGGACATTTCACGGATGCAGCCCTTTCAGGGCAACCGGCGCTATCTCTTTCAGCGCTCGACCGAGACACTCGGCCTGCTCTATGCCGATCACTACCCCTACCGGCAGAAGGCCACGGCGCGCGGCCTGCGGCGCAGCCCGTTTCACGCGCAGCTGCTGGCGCAGGGGGCCGTCATGGGAGAGATCGCGGGCTGGGAGCGCGCCAACTGGTATGCCGCACCGGGGCAGGCGCGCGAATATCGCTATTCCTGGGGGCGTCAGAACTGGTTTCACAATGCCGCCACCGAGCAGACCGCGATCAGGACTGCGGTGGGCCTCTATGACATGTCGAGCTTCGGCAAGATCAGGGTCGAAGGACGGGATGCCGAGGCGTTTCTCAACCATGTCTGCGGGGCCGACATGTCGGTGCCCGTGGGCCGCATCGTCTATACGCAATTTCTGAACGCGGGCGGCGGGATCGAGGCGGACGTGACCGTCACCCGGCTGTCGGAGACCGCTTACCTCGTCGTCACCCCCGCCGCCACGCGGCTTGCGGATGAGACATGGCTCAGGCGGCATCTGGCGGATCATCAGGTGGTGATCACCGATGTGACGCCCGCCGAGGGCGTGCTGGCGGTGATGGGGCCCAAGGCGCGCGATCTCCTGCGCGCGGTTTCGCCAAACGATTTCTCGAACGACGCCCACCCGTTCGGCCATGCCCGGCCGATCGAGATCGGCATGGGGATCGCGCGGGCGCATCGGGTATCCTATGTCGGTGAACTGGGCTGGGAGATCTATGTCAGCGCCGACCTGTGCGGCCATGTGTTCGAGGTCTTGCACGCGGCGGGTGCCGATCACGGGCTGACGCTCTGCGGGATGCATGCGATGGATAGTTGCCGGATCGAGAAGGCGTTTCGCCATTTCGGCCATGACATCACCTGCGAGGATCACGTGTTGGAAGCGGGCCTCGGCTTTGCCGTGGGTCTGGCCAAGGCCGAGTTCATCGGGCGCGCGGCGGTGCTCGCCAAGCGCGAGGCGGGGTTGGAACGACGGTTGGTGCAGTTCCGCCTGACCGACCCCGAGCCGATGCTCTATCACAACGAGCCGGTGCTGCGCGATGGCGAGATCGTGGGCTACCTGAGTTCGGGCGCCTATGGCCATCATCTGGGCGGGGCCATCGGCATGGGCTATGTGCCCTGCACGGGCGAGAGCGCCGAGGCGGTGCTGGCGTCCGCTTATGAGGTGGATGTGGCGGGGGTCCGGGTCAAGGCGGCGGCGTCGCTCAAGCCGATGTATGACCCCAGGTCCGAGCGCGTGAAGGCGTGAGAAGCGTGGGGGCGCTGCCCCCACACCCCCGGAGTATTTACGGAACAATGAAAGCCGGAGTGGAGTCTTTCGACAGAGTCCTGTAAGGCGCGGCCATGTCCGAGTATGACCCGCCGACCGACCCGCTCGAGGTGCTGCATGACGATCACGAGATCGTCGTGGTGAACAAGCCTGCGGGGCTCTTGAGCGTGCCGGGCAAGGGCGAGCATCTCGCCGATTGTCTGATGGCGCGGGTGAGGGCTGTGTTTCCCACGGCGCTTCTGGTGCATCGTCTGGACCGCGACACCTCGGGCGTCATGGTCTTTGCTCTCACCCCGCATGCACAGCGCCATCTGGGGCTGCAATTCGAGCACCGGCAGGCGAGAAAGAGCTATGTGGCGCGGCTCTGGGGGCGGCTTGAGCCGCAGAGTGGCGTGGTTGATCTGCCGCTGATCGTGGACTGGCCAAATCGCCCGTTGCAGAAGGTCTGTCCCGAGACCGGGCGCGCGGCGCTGACGCAATGGCGGGTGCTGCGGCAGGCGGAGGACGAGACGCGGGTGCGCCTCACCCCGAAGACCGGCCGCAGTCATCAACTGCGGGTGCATATGCTCAGCCTCGGCCACCCGATTCTTGGCGATCCGCTCTATGCGACAGGGGCGGCGCGGGAGTATTCCCGGATGATGCTGCATTCGGAGGAATTGCGCCTGCGCCATCCCGATGGCGGCGCGGGCATGACGTTTCGCGCGGCGGCGCCGTTCTAGCGTCCGCGTCGCCGGTCGCTCAGGCCTGGCGGCGCGCTGCGGATCAGGCCAGGCCTCCCTGCGCCGGGGCGGGGCTCTGACGCGCAGCACGGGACGCTGCGCGGTCATAGCGTCTGCGTGCCCAGGCCCGTCCGAGTCTGGCCAGGAGCGAGTGCCGCACCCTTTCCGGACCGGTTGATCCGTTGCGCTGCGTGTCACTGTCGCGGATGCCTGACGGGTAGAGCGACGCAGGGCGCAGGCCGGTATGCCAATGACATTGGAGAAAGGCATCGACCGGCCGATCGAAGACCTCCGAGAGGTCGAGCAGGTGTCGTGCGGCGTCTCGGCTGACCATCTGGGTGGTGGTGCGTGGCCCTGCCACCCGTGGCACTTTGAGCACACAGGGACCGGTGGTATCGACCAGCAGGGCAGGGCCCTTGGCGGGTCGAGTCTGGAACTGGATCAGGCCAAGACCGCCGATATGAGGCTCTGCGAGACGGAGTGCTTGCACAAAGGTCGCAGGCGCCATCACGGCGGTGTCTTCGAGGATGATCCCGAAGTCGAGGTCGCGGCGCACGATTTCGGCCCAGATCTGGCGATGGCTGAGAAAACAGCCGATCTCGGCGGCGCTGAGCGCAAAGGCATAGGGCGGCACGAAGAGGGTCGCGCCGACCGTCGCGGCAAGATCGCTTTCGGACAGCCGGGTGCCATCGACCGCCGTCCAGATTTCACCGGCCATGCCGCAGGCGGTCAGCAGGGCGCGCGCATTGTCGAGACGCGCCGTGGCGCCCGGCAAGTGCAGGACAAAGGCATGGCCCCGCATCTCTGTCAGGCGCCCGGAGTCCAGCCCGACACCGCCTTGACCTCAAGAAAATCCTCGATCCCCCATTTGCCGCCCTCGCGGCCATGGCCGGATTGCTTCATCCCGCCAAAGGGCGCGCCGGCGGAGAGTGACTTGCCGTTCATCTCGACCATGCCCGAGCGCAGGGCGCGCGCGAGACGATTGGCGCGCGCCGGATCGCCGGTCTGGACATAATTGGTCAGGCCATAGGGCGTGTCATTGGCGATGGCGAGCCCCTCTTCTTCGGTCTCGAAGGGGATGATCGACAGCACCGGGCCAAAGATTTCCTCGCGCGCGATGGTCATCTCGTTGGTCACGTCGGCAAAGACCGTGGGCTTGACAAAGAAGCCACGATTGAGCCCGTCGGGCCTTCCCGTGCCCCCGGCCACCAGCCTCGCGCCTTCGTCGATGCCCTTCTGGATCAGATCCTGGATCTTGGCGAATTGTGCGGCGTTGACCACCGGGCCGATATGGCGGCCTTCCTCATGGGCGGGGCCGACCTTGATCGAGGCGGCCACGGCGGCGGCCTCCTCCACGGCCCGGTCATAGATTTCGCGCTGCACGAGCATCCGGGTCGGCGCGTTGCAGGACTGTCCGGTGTTGTTCATGCAATGGATCACGCCGCGCCGGACCGCCTTGTCATCGGCATCGGCAAAGATCAGGTTCGCTCCCTTGCCGCCCAGTTCCAGACTGACCCGTTTCAGCGTGTCGGCGGCGGATTTCGAGATCAGCCGTCCGGCGCGCGCCGAGCCGGTAAAGCTGATCATGTCCACCTCGGGATGCGTCGTCAACTGGCTGCCGACGCCCGCGCCATCGCCGTTGACGAGGTTGAACACGCCCCGCGGCAAACCCGCTGCACCGACGATCTCGGCAAAGATGAGCGCGTCAAGCGGCGATTCCTCGGACGGTTTGAGCACCATGGTGCAGCCCGCGATGAGGCCCGCGATCACCTTGAGCGTGACCTGATTCATCGGCCAGTTCCACGGCGTGATCATGCCGATGACGCCGACCGCCTCGTGGATGATCCGGTCATTCGGCGCATGATCGCCAAGCGGTGCATCGAACTGGAACGCACGCGCAGCGGTAATGAAATTCGAGATATGCCAGGTGCCGGACGTGACCTGACTTTCGCGCGACATGGTGATCGGCGCACCCATTTCAAGGCTCATCGCCTGCGCCAGATCCTCGGCGCGAGTCTTGTAGACCTCTAGAATCTTCTCCACATACGCGATACGATCCGCCGGTGATGTTGCCATCCACGCCGGAAAGGCGGCGCGGGCGGCGGCAACCGCGGCATCGGTATCGGCCTGCCCACCAAGCGATATGATCGCACAGGGTTCTTCGGTCGAGGGATTGATGACGGGGTGGTCATTCGTCGCAGAGGGGTTGACCCACGCGCCGTTGATGTAGAACTGACGTTTGTTGATCATGGTGTTGACCTCCTTGAATTTGGCGGCACTCTGTCAGGCGCGATACCGATCTGCAAGGTCGGAAAGGAAAGATGCCGGAGAATTTGATCATATTATATCCGGTGAATGTAACAACAGAATGAAGGAGGCTGAAATGGGCCTGCGTATCAACGACACGATTCCCGATCTCACGGTCGAGACCGACCTGGGAACATTTTCGCTGCACGACTGGATCGGCGACAGTTGGGCGATTCTGTTCTCGCATCCCAAGGATTTCACGCCGGTCTGCACCACCGAATTCGGTGCCGTGGCGCGGCTGTCGGAGGAATGGGCAAAACGTGGCTGCAAGGTGATCGGCGTCTCGGTGGACGGGATCGAGGATCATCGCAAATGGAAGGGCGACATCGAGAAGGTGAGCGGCGCCAAGCCGGGTTTCCCGATCATCGCCGATGACGGGCTTGTGGTCTCCAAGGCCTTCGACATGCTGCCCGCCGAGGCGTATCTGCCCGATGGCCGCACCCCCAATGACAGCGCCACGGTGCGGGCGGTGTTCATCATCGGGCCGGACAAGAAGCTCAAGCTCTCGATGACCTATCCGATGACCGTGGGGCGCAATTTCGCCGAGGTGCTGCGCGCGCTCGATGCGTTGCAGACGACGGTCAAGAATGGCGTGGCAACGCCTGCGGACTGGACCGTGGGGCAGGATGTGATCATCCCCGCCAGCCTCAGCGATGCCGATGCGACGGCCAAATTCGGCGCGTTCGACAAGGTTCTGCCCTATCTGCGCAAGACCAGCCTCAAGGGGTGAAAGATCGCTGGCCGGGGGCAACCCCGGCCACGGGCGCGGTGGTCTGACGGCAAAACACCGCCATCTGGCTCGCCCCGCCCAAGGTGGGATGCGTTTTTCCGATGGCGTCGCAGGTGACATCATAGCCATGGCGCGCGGCGATCCCCTCGGCCCAGCGGGCAAAGCGCGCGCGGCTCCATTCGAAGTGATGCCCCGGATGACGAAAGCGATGCGCGGGCACCCCCAGCACCGGGTTAAAGTCCGCATTGGGCGTGGTCACGATGACATGACCGGGGCGCATGTCGGCAAAGAGCGCGCGCTCCAGCCGGTTGAGATCGGCGAGGGGCAGATGCTCGATCGTCTCCACCAGACAGGCGCAGTCATAGCCGCGCAGATTGGGATGGGCGCTGGTCATCGAGGCCTGCGCCAGTTGCACCTTGACGCGCTCGGTGGCAGGCAGGGTTTCCAGCCGGGATTGCGCCGCGCGCAGCACCGCGAGGTCGATGTCGAGCCCGGTGAGCCGCGTGATCCGGGGCAGCGCCGCCAGCCGCAGGATCAGATCGCCGCTGCCGCATCCCAGATCAAGCAGCGTCTGCGCGCCGGTCGCGGCGACGGCGCGGACCACGGCCTCCAGCCGCGCCTGATGCAGCGGCGTCGTCATCACAAAGGCATCCGCATCAGCACCACATCCTTGACCGGGCAGAGGCAGGACCAGTCCCGCGCCCCGGCGATCCGGGCAAAGGTCTCGGCGCGGTAGAACACCACATGCGTGGGATCTCTGCGATACTGCCAGGTTCCAAACCGCGCATCCTCGGTCTGAAAAGAGGTCATCACCGCCAGCCAGCCACCGGGTTTGAGCATCGCCCCCAGCCGGTCGAACTCCTCGGCGGGATGGTGAAAATGCTCGGCCACCTCGGAGCAGGTGATGAAATCATACTGCTGCGCCAGCGGCGCGGGATCGGGGTGAAAGAACGGATCATAAAGCGCCACCCGGTGCCCCGCCTCGGTCAGCATCGCGGCCAGCGCCGGACCGGGCCCGCAGCCGTAATCCAGCCCCTGCGCGGCGGGCGGCAGCACGGACAGCAGCGGATCAAGGAGTTTCGACAGAAAGCGGCGATAGCCGGGATCGTGGATCTCGTTCTCGTGATGGCCGTAATGGGCCAGTTCGGCAGCCGCATCGGGAAAATGCACGGCATCGAGGCCGGTCGCCTGACAGAGATTGCAGCGCCAGTAGCCGCGCCCGTCGAACCGGCCAAGGACGCGCGGGCCGGGTGCCCGGCAGACCGGGCAGATGCGGGGTGTGGAGCGCGGCATGAGGCACTTTCGCTGTGATCGCCCAGCCATAGCCGGGCCGTGGGGGCGCAATCAAGTCGGGGCGGCATGGACAGCCCCGTGAAATCTGCCTAGACCTTGCCGTCAGACGGATTGCGAGGACGGAATGGACCGGCGCAGACCCTTTGAGATCAATGGCGAAACGGTGGCGCCGGGAACCCGGGCCCGCGTCGATATTCCCGTCAGCACGCTGTCCAATCACACGCCGGTCAATCTCTCGGTCGAGGTGCTGCACGGGCGGCGGCCCGGTCCGGTGCTCTTTGTTTCGGCAGCGATCCATGGCGACGAGGTGATCGGCGTGGAGATCATGCGCCGCCTGTTGCGCGCCACGCCGCTCAAGGGCATGGCGGGCACGTTGCTTGCGGTGCCCATCGTCAACACTTTCGGGTTTCTGGGCCATTCCCGCTATCTGCCCGACCGGCGCGACCTCAACCGCGTCTTTCCCGGCACGAGCGAGGGCTCGATGGCCTCGCAACTGGCGCATATCTTCATGCACGAGGTGGTGCGCCGCGCCGATGTCGGCATCGACCTGCATTCCGCCGCCATCCACCGCAGCAACCTGCCGCAGATCCGGCTCACGCCGGGCAATGCACGGCTTCAGGAATTGGGCCGCGCCTTTGGCGCCCCGGTGATCATGGAATCCAAGTTGCGCGAGGGGTCGCTCAGGATGGCGGCCGAGATGGCGGGTGTGGATGTCCTGCTCTACGAGGGCGGCGAGGGGCTGCGCTTTGACGAATTCGCGGTGCGCGCTGGCCTGAACGGCATCCTGCGCGTCATGCACCATCTCAAGATGATTGGCGGCAAGAGCGTGCCCAAGGTTCCCGCCCCGCCGGTGCGTGCAACCCGCTCGACCTGGTATCGCGCGCCGCGCGGCGGGCTCTTTCGCGGCTATCTCACGCTTGGCGATGCGGTGCAGCCGGGCACCGTGCTGGGGGCCGTGGCCAACGCCTTTGGCGACATCGAGACCGAACTGGTGGCGGATGTCACCGGCATCATCATCGGGCGGGCCAACCTGCCGGTGGTCTATGAGGGCGATGCGCTCTTTCACGTCGCCGAAACCCCCCGCGCCGAAGCGGCGGCGGACGGGATCAGCGCCCAGCTTGACGCCGCCCCGCTCTATGATGAGGACGAAATCATCTGAGGCGCGGCGCGTCAGGTGGTCACGGGCCAGGTGTTGATGATCTCCATCGCCTCATCTGCCGTCTCGACAAAGCGGAAGAGATCGAGATCCTCGGCGCTGATCGTGCCGGCGTCGGCCAGACCCTGCCAATTGATGATCGAGCGCCAGAACGCCTCGCCGAACAGCAGGAACGGCACCCGCGCCATGCGGTCGGTCTGAATCAGGGTCAGTGCCTCGAACATCTCGTCGAGCGTGCCAAAGCCGCCGGGAAAGACACAGACGGCGCGCGCGCGCATCAGGAAATGCATCTTGCGAATGGCAAAATAGTGAAAGTTGAAGCAGAGGCCGGGGGTGACATATTCATTCGGCGCCTGTTCATGCGGCAACACGATGTTGAGCCCGATCGAGGCCCCGCCCGCATCCGCTGCGCCCCGGTTGCCCGCCTCCATCACGCCAGGGCCGCCGCCGGTGGCGATCACGAAGTCGCGCCCCTGCGCGGCGATGGATTTCTCGGTGATCAGCCGGGCGAACCTGCGCGCCTCGTCGTAATAGCGCGACAGATCGGCCAGCGCGGGCGTGCGGGCCGTGTGCTTCTGCTCGGGTTCGGGGATCCGCGCCCCGCCAAACAGCACGACCGTGCTCTGGATGCCGCGCTCATTCAGGATCATCTCGGGCTTGAGCAGTTCCAGTTGCAGGCGCACCGGCCGCAATTCGTCCCGGCACAGGAAATCCGGGTCGGCAAAGGCCAGCCGGTAGGCGGGTGCTCGGGTCTGGGCGGTATCGGGCACCTGTTCGGCGACCGAGCGGTCCGCACCGGCATCCCGAAACTGGCTGAGGCGGTCATCTTTCATCGCGGGCGATCCTTGCTTGGGTCTTGCCGTTCAGGACTATAGGGTTTGCGGGATCAAGAAAAGCCAAAGAGGTGTGAGCGATGGCATGGCAAGCGCAGATTGCAGAGGCGGCGGCGCGGATCGCGCCCTATGTGCGGCGCACCCCGGTGCTGCGCGCGCAGATCGCGGGACAGGACGTGGCGCTCAAGCTGGAGCAGATGCAGCACACCGGCAGTTTCAAGGCGCGCGGCGCGTTCAACACGCTCCTGCAGGCCGATGTGCCAGAGGCCGGGATCGTGGCCGCGTCGGGCGGCAATCACGGCGCGGCGGTGGCCTATGCGGCGGCACGGCTGGGCCACAAGGCGCGGATCTACGTGCCGCAGATCGCAGGCCCGGCCAAGATCGCGCTCATCCGCGCGCAGGGGGCCGATCTGCAGGTGGTGCCCGGCGCCTATGCCGAGGCAGCAGCGCGCGCCGTCGAATGGCGCGAGGCAACCGGCGCGATCGAGGTGCATCCCTATGATGCGGAACCGACCGTCGCAGGGCAAGGCACGGTGCTGGCGGAATGGGAGGATCAGGGCTGTGAGGCCGATACCGTGCTGATCGCCGTGGGCGGCGGCGGCCTGATCGCCGGGGCGCTTGGCTGGCTGGCCGGGCGTCGCCGTGTGGTCGCGGTAGAGCCGGAAACCTCCTGCGCGCTAAATGCTGCGCTGCACGCCGGGACACCGGTCGATGTCGAGGTCTCGGGCGTGGCGGCCAATGCGCTGGGCGCGCGGCGGATCGGGCGGATCTGCTTTGATCTGGCGCAGGGGATCGAGAGCGTTCTGGTGCCCGACGCGGCGATCACCCAGGCGCAGGCGATGCTCTGGCGCGAGATGCGCCAATTGGTCGAACCGGCGGGGGCCACGGCGCTGGCGGCGCTCTTGTCAGGCGCCTACCGGCCCGAACGCGGCGAGCGGGTGGCGGTGCTCGTCTGCGGCGGCAATGTCGCCCCCGATCCCTTGGGCTGAGGCGTCAGGTCGGCGGCGCAATCGACATCGCTCAGGACATCGACAAGCGCCACCCGCGCGCCCCCGAGGCTGGCAATGGTATCGCCAAGCGCATGCTGCGTGGACCAGCGCACGCCCTGAAAGAGCCCGGACGGCACGGCGCGGCTGCGCTTCAGCCCGATCAGCCAGTAGCCGCCATCCTGCGCCGGGCCAAGGACGGCCTCATGCGCCCCGAGCGCGGCAAAGGCGCGCGCGACATGGGCGCGCGTGAGGCCGGGAATATCCGCGCCCACGATGCAGACCGGTCCGGGCGGCAGGCCCCGCAAGAGCCGCCCCATGCGCGCGCCCAGATCGCCCCCGCCCTGCGCCACGCGCGGCAGATGCGCGGGCCAGATGCGGCTCCTGCTCCCCTCATGGTCGGGGCTGACCGCGAGCACCAGATGCCAGCGGGGATCCTCGAGGCGCCGCAAGAGGCGCGCCGCCTGATGCCGAAACCACCAAGCGGCGGGGACCATGCCGATCTCGTGCCCGAGCCGTGTCTTGACCCGGCCGGGGCGCGGTTCCTTGAGCATCACGACAAGCGTGCCGCGCCTCATCCAAGATAATCGCGCAGGATGCGGGCATAGATCGCCTTGAGCCGGTGGATCTGCGCCACCTCCACCCGCTCATCGACCTGATGCATGGTCTGCCCGACAAGGCCGAATTCCACCACCGGACAATGCGCGCGGACAAAGCGCGCATCCGACGTGCCCCCCGAGGTCGAGAGCACCGGCACAATCCCGGTCTCGGCCTCCACCGCGCGCGCCACCAGATCCGAGAGCGGCCCCGGCGGCGTGAGAAAGCTCTCACCCGAGACCTTGACCCGCATCTCGCCCGTGACGCCGAATTCTTCGGCCACACGATCCAGTTCGGCCTGCATCCATGCGCTCAGGCTCTGGCTGTCATGCGCGTCGTTGAAGCGGATGTTGACGGTGGCACGGCATTGCGCGGGGATAACATTCGTCGCCGGATTGCCGGTGTCGATGGTGACGATCGCCAGCGTCGAGGGATCAAAGGCCGCGGTCCCCTCGTCCAGCCGCTGCGCCGCCAGCCGGTCCATCAGCCGCGCCATGGCGGGCAAGGGATTGCGCGCCCGCTGCGGATAGGCCGAATGGCCCTGCACGCCGGTCAGCGTGAACTCTGCCGTGAGCGAACCGCGCCGCCCGATCTTGATCATCTCGCCCAAATGTTCCGGGCAGGTCGGCTCGCCCACAAGGCACGCGGTCATCCGCTCGCCCTGCGCCTCCATCCAGTCGAGCAACGCGCGGGTGCCATCCACCGCCTCGCCTTCCTCGTCGCCGGTGATGGCGAGGATCACGGCACCATCGGGCGGGGTCTCGGTCACAAAGTCCACCGCTGCCGCGACAAAGGCCGCGACCCCCGATTTCATGTCCGTGGCGCCACGCCCATAGAGCCAGCCGTCGCGTTCCACCGCGCCAAAGGGCGGCACGCTCCAGGCGGCCGCATCGCCCACCGGCACGACATCGGTATGCCCGTTGAAGCCGAAACTGCGTGCGGCCCCCTTCTTGCCCCAGCGGGCAAAGAGATTGGCCACGCCGCCGCGATCCACCCGTGTGCAGGTGAACCCGGCACCGCTCAGCACGCCCTCCAGCAGGCGCAGGGCACCGCCTTCCTCGGGCGTGACGGACGCACAGCGCAAAAGATCGGCGGTCAGGCGCGCGGGGTCGATCACAGTCTGGGGCATCGGGGCGGTCCTGTCGTTTCGGTTTTATGATGGCCTAACGCGGATCGCGGACGGGCGCAAATCCTGCGGGTTGGCAACAGATTTCAGGTAAATGCCTGACAGGCTTATTAAACCTTAACAGGAGTCAAATAATTTGCTAGGGCTGCCTTATAAAAAGAACACCCGAGGCAGGGTAGACCAGAGCACAGCCGCGAGATCCGCAAAGGACAAAGCGGCGCCAGAGACGGAAAGCACCGCGCGCAGCGCCGCTGCACGAGAGGGCTGACCGGGCAACACGGCCTTTCAGGGCCGTGTGCGGGCATGGTTGCGCTGCCTCCAACCAGGGGTTGGGGCAGGCATGGTTGCAGGCGTCGAGATACCGATTGATCGCAATGCCTCTGCGACGCAGATGGCCAATACCATCTTTGGCGACGGGGTGCAGGTCATCTCCGCCTCCTATACCGGCGACCGGGATTCCTCGGGTATCTACAGCAATGGCAACGCGATCTCGCCGGGGGTGGTGCCGGGCGATACGGGTGTCATGTTCTCGACCGGCGACCTGCGATCCTTTACCAATAGCGGGCCACAGTCGAATATCAGCAACAGCACGACGAGCACCTCCAGCGGTCCCAACAACGTCGCGGATTTCAACGCCGCGGCGGGGGCTCAAACCTTTGATGCCGCCTATTTCGATGTCGATTTCATCCCCACCGGCAACGTGATGACGATGCAGTTCGTCTTTGCCTCCGAGGAATATCCCGAATACGCCACGGGGGCGTTTCAGGATTTCTTCGGCGTCTGGATCAACGGCAACCTCGTGCCGCTCAGCATCGGCGACGGCGATATCGACCCCAGCAACCTCAATGCGGGCTCGAACGGCAACCTCTTCATCGACAACACCCAGGATCAGTTCAACACCGAGATGGACGGCTTCACCGCGACCCTGACCCTGACCATCCCGGTCAATTCCGGCCAGCTCAATTCGATCCACATCGGCATCGCGGACGTGTCGGATGCGAACTACGATTCCACCGTCCTGATCGCGGCGGACAGCGTGCAGACGACGCTCGTTGCAATCGATGAGACGACGACGCTTTTCCCGGACGGCAGCAAGATCATCGACCTTCTGAGCAACGATGTGAACAGCACGGCGGGCACGCTGACCATCACCCATCTGAACGGCCAGCCGGTGGTGGCAGGCGACATCGTCACGCTCAATTCCGGCCAGCAGATCCAGCTCAATGCCGATGGCACGGTCACGGTGCTGGGCGACGGCGATACCGAACTGTTCAATTTCACCTATGAGGTCGCAAGCAGCACGGGTCAGACCGATGTCGGCTTCGTCACCGTCGATTCCGTGCCCTGCTTCGTGGCGGGCACAAGGATCAGGACCCCGTCGGGGCCGGTTCCGGTCGAAGACCTGCGCCCCGGCGATCTCGTCATCACCCGCGACGACGGCGCGCAGCCGCTGCGCTGGATCGGGCGGCGGCAGGTCCGGGCAGAGGGTGATTTCGCCCCCATCCGGATCGCGGCCGATACCTTCGGGCGGCACCGCGAACTCTGGGTCTCGCCGCTGCACCGGGTGCTGATCCGCGATGCGCTGAGCGAACTGCTCTTTGGCGAGCCCGAGGTGCTGGTCGCCGCGCGCGATCTGGTCAATGACCGCTCGGTGCGGCGCATCGAGGGTGGCAGCGTGGAGTATGTCCACATCATGTTCGACCGCCATCAGGTGGTCTATTCCGAGGGACTGCCGACCGAGAGCTTCCTGCCGGGGCCACAGATCCGCAACAGTTTCGAGGCCGAGATCGTGGCCGAGATCTGCACCCTCTTTCCCGAGATCGACCCGGAGACCGGCGCAGGATACAGCCCCGCGGCGCGGCGCACCCTGAAACGCCACGAGGCGCTGGTGCTGATGGTGCAGGGGCGTGCGGCCTGAGATGGGCTGGATCGGGATCTTGGATCAGACGGGCGGGCGGTTCGAGCCCTCGGGATTGGGCGCGCATGGTCAGACCGGGACGCAGCAGGCGGGGCAGGCGGGCTTTGCGCTGATGCCACGCGGCACCTTGATGCTCGAGACACGGCTGTCGCCGGAGGAGCGGCCACAGACCCTGCTCTCCTTCAGCCAGAGCCTGCCCTGGATCGAGGAGGTCTCGCTGCACGCCCTGCCCGGCGGCGCAATCGTCCTGATCCTGCGGCAGGCGGATGACATCTCCAGCGTCACGCTGCCCTATCAGCCCGATGACCGCACCGATGTCATCCGCCTGAGTTACGGCTGGGATGCGCCCGCCGGGTGGAGCCGGCTGGTGCTGGAGCGGCCAGACTCGGACAAGGTGCATTGGCTCGCCCTGCCAAGGCCGCGCCCGTTATCCCTGCTGATGCTGCAAGCCATGCTGAACAACCCGCACTGTCGCCAGATGGACCGCGAGGTGATCTTTGTCGCGCTCTCCTCGAAGGTCGAGCCGGTCGGCCCGCTGCCGGGGTTCTGCCAGCAGGTGCCGGTTCTCACCCCGCGCGGCGAGGTTCCGATCGGCCAATTGCGGCGCGGTGATCTGGTCGAAACCGACGGCGTGACACAGGTGCCGGTCCTTCAGGCCATCGCGCGACGGGTGCCCGGATATGGCAGCTTTCGCCCGGTGCGCCTGCGCGCGCCCTATTTCGGCCTGCGCCACGACATCATCGTCAGCCCGCAACAGCGGCTGGTGATCCGGGGATCAGAGGTCGAATATCTCTTCGGCTCCGAGGCGGTGCTGGTGCCCGCACGCCATCTGGTCAACGGCTTCTCGGCGCTTCTTGCCGATGCGCCGCCGGTGATCACCTATCACCAGTTGCTCCTGCCGGGGCACGAGGAAATCATCGCCGCCGGCACCCGGACCGAGAGCCTCTATGTCGGACGCCTGCGCCGTAACCACGACCTGCTGGCCGCGAGCGCGCTCGCGGGTTTCGACCGCGCCCGCCTGCCCGAACATGCCCGGCCCGTCTGGCCGGTGCTGCGCGCCTTCGAGGCGATCACGCTGGCGATGAACCGCGCGGCGTGAAGCAAACTCCGCCGGTGCGGTCCGGAGCCCATATGGAACCGCTCAGGATCGAGTTGACCGGAGCAGGCCATTCTGTTTCTGTCCCTTCAAGAAAGATGCTGCTTTGCACTGGTGTTGTTTTCAGGGGGTGTGATCGAAGATGAAACAGATCGCCAAGGATTTGCTCGACAAATTGGGATATGCCGTCATCAACCTCAATTCCTTTGTCGAAACAGACTGTAAGTGGGGTCCGAACATACTGGTTTATGCTTTGAACGACCTGTCAACCCGTCAATCGAAGCCGCTCAAGATCGTCCAGATTGGGGCTAATGACGGATCTGAGGACGATCCCTTGGAGCAGTTCCTGGCACGCAATGACTGCACGGCCATACTGATTGAACCAATGGATCATCCTTTTGCGGCCTTGAAGGAAAAGTATCTACACAGGGACAATATTCACACCGTTCAATCCGCGATCAACGACATCGCCGAGGATCTCATCATTCACTACATCGCCGATGGATCAGGCAAACCAGACCTTTCAGTCTATTCGTCAACTGATCGCGACCTTGTCGAAACGCATTTGAACTGGCAAAAACAAAACCATTCCGGCCTTGAAAGACACACTGTTCTCTCGAAGGCCATTCGCGCCGAGACGGTTAAATCTGTGCTCGAACGCTTTGACATGACCGCCGTTGATGCGATCGTCGTGGATGCGGAAGGTCTCGATCACAAGATTGTTCAAGGATTTCTAAGGGATGGGATAGAGCCGAAAATCATCCGCTTTGAGTTCCGTAACATGTCACGGCGAAATTTTCACGAGACGCGCGCTATGCTGCTTGAAAGGGGATACGAAATCGCGCGGTCCGGAATCGACATCTATTGTCAGAAAGCAGGCCTTTTGCGCTAGGCCTGAACATCGGGGTTTGCAAGTGACCGCCCAAGGTCGGCGCGGTCGCCAGCCTCGAGCGACATGAAACAGGACTTGCTCCGGGCACCGGCACCGCCCAAGGTCAGCGCGCAATCGAAGAGTGCGATTGCTCCCCTCACATCCCTCTGAACAGTCTGCCGCGCCGGTGGCAGAGTTTGATCAAATTCTACCCCTGCCGGAGCACTCCCATGAAAGACGACAACTTCCTGCGTGAAATGACCGCCCGCCACCTCTGGCATCCGATGGGCCATCCCGGCGAGCAGCAGACGAATGCCCCCAAGATCCTCAAATCGGCGGCTGGCGCGTCAATACCACCGCCTGCGCGGCGAGCCGACGCGCACCAAGTTCCTGAGCCTCAAGAAGGGCTATCACGGCACCCATTGGGGCGGCGCCTCGGTCAATGGCAACAACCGCTTCCGCATCGGCTACGAGCCGCTCTTGCCCGGCTGCTACCATCTGCCTAGCCCCTATACCTATCGCAACCCGTTCGACGAGACCGATGGCGCCAAACTCGCCGAACGGATCGCCGAGGCCGAGATCGACGTGATCCCGTCGGCGCTTGACGCAGGCTTTGCTGCGGCCTGAGCCATGCCAAGCGCCCTAAGCCGCGCTTGGCCCGATCTCTGATCGCATCTTAGCTGAAACGGCTCCAAGCCGATGTCATGGCGTTGGACATGTTGTCCCAAGCCGCATCGGCGCCGGCCTTGAAATCCTTCCACGCCTCGGCACTGGCGGTCTGTATCTTGTCATACTCGGCCTCCATCTCGGCCCGCTTTTCGCGCAGATCCTTGATCTGCTCCTGATATTTGATCTGCATATCGGCAGAGACCTCGCGCGAATTCGCCTGGAGCTTGTCGATCTCGGCTTTCCACTGGTCGAGTTGGGCGTGCAGTTTTTTCTGATATGTCTCTTTATCCATGACTTGTCCTCCTTATGGGAAATCTGATGGCAAATCGTTGTGCCGTGAAGATCTTCACCTATTCACGATCTCCCGGAATCCAAAGGGGCTGGCGGATCTCCGCCGACCCCTGGGCCTGTCAAAAGGGGGTGCAGGGGTTACTCGAACTTCTTGATTTCACCTGACTTCAGGCGGCGCATGTAGCTGTCAAGCTCGCGCTTGACGATCGGCATCAGGATATAGAGCCCGATGATGTTGACCACCGCCATGGCAAAGATCGCGGCATCCGAGAAATCGATCACCGGGCCGAGATTGGCCGCCGCCCCGATCACCACAAAGATGCAGAAGATCACCTTGAACACCAGTTCCGTGGTCTCGCCCTCGCCAAAGAGATAGGTCCAGGCCTTGAGCCCGTAATAGGACCAGCTGATCATCGTCGAAAAGGCAAAGAGGATCACGGCCACCGCCAGAATATAGGGAAACCAGCCGATCGCGCTGCCGAAAGCCGCCGAGGTCAGCCCCACACCCGAGGTGCCGCCGACGGTCTGGATCGCGGTGCCCGCCTCATTGAGCAGGTAATTGCCATCCGGCCCCGCCACCAGCTGCCCGGTGATGATGATGACAAGCGCCGTCATGGTGCAGATCACCACCGTGTCGATGAAGGGTTCGAGCAACGAGACAAGCCCCTCGGTGATCGGCTCCTTGGTGCGCACCGCCGAATGGGCGATGGCCGCAGAGCCCACCCCCGCCTCGTTCGAGAACGCCGCCCGCTTGAAGCCCTGGATCAGCGCACCCACCATGCCGCCCGCAATCCCGAGCCCGGTGAAGGCCCCGGCAAAGATCTGGCCCACGGCCCAGCCGATCTGATCCGCGTTCATCGCGATGATGATGAGTGCTGTGCCGACATAGAGGAGGCCCATGAAGGGCACCACCTTCTCGGTCACGCGCGCGATCGACTTGATCCCGCCCACGATCACCGCAAAGACCACGCCGGCAAAGACCAGCCCGGTGATCCAGCCCGGATAGTCGCCCAGAACACCCGCGATCTGTTGATGCGCCTGATTGGCCTGAAACATGTTGCCGCCGCCCAGCGCGCCGAGGATGCAGAAGATCGAGAACAGCACCGCCATGATCCGCCCGCCCGGCACGCCGCGCTCGGCAAAACCCTTGGTCAGGTAATACATCGGCCCGCCAGAGACCCGGCCATCGGCATATTCGTTGCGATATTTCACCCCCAGAGTGCACTCGGTGAACTTGGACGCCATCCCCATCAGCCCGGCCAGGATCATCCAGAACGTGGCCCCCGGCCCACCGATGCTCACCGCGACGGCGACGCCGGCGATATTGCCCAGCCCGACTGTCCCGGAGAGTGCGGTGGCGAGCGCCTGAAAGTGGCTGACCTCGCCGGCATCGTTGGGATCGGAATAGTCGCCCTTGACCAGCGAGATCGCATGACCCACGGCCCGGAACTGGATGAACCCGAAATAGAAGGTAAAGACCGTGGCCCCCACCACCAGCCAGGCCACGATCCACGGAAAACTCGTGCCCGGCAGGTTGGAAAAGATCAGGTTCACGAACCAGCCTGTTGAGCTGGCAAAGATCTGGTTGACGGTCTCGTCGATCGATTGTGCCTGCGCCGGAACACCGGCCAACGCCAGCCCCGCCGCGCTCATCAGCGCGGAAATACGTCCTTTGTTCATGTCACTTATCCCTGTTGTTTCTTGCTTTACGGCACGATGGTGCAGGGCACCGGAGAGGTCTGCACCAGCGCCCCGGCCACCGAACCAAAGACCCGGGCCCCGATCGCGGATTGCCCGTCGCGCCCGATGACGATCTGCACCGCGTTGATGTCCTTGGCGATCTTGCCCAGCAATTCCGCGATGTTGCCGTAGCGGACCATCGTTTCCACGGGCACGCCCGCATCCTTCAACTCGGCCACCACGGTGGTCATGATCGCCTCTTCGGCACGCGCCATCTCCTCGCGGCGACGCTTGTGGCGCTCTTCGAGCTCGCCCGGCGTCAGGAACGAATAGGGCGACCATTCGAGCACATGCACGAGCACGATCGTGCCGCCCTGCGCCCGCGCCCGATCCGTGGCGAATTCCAACGCGCGTCGCGATGATACGCTGCCGTCGTAGCCGACGACAAACTTTCCAGACATGGCAGGTTCTCCCTCGTTGTTTTCATGTCCGGACCCTCTTTGCGCGGTCCGGTGAGGCACTCTAGCAGAAGTTTTCCCTGCGTTTGTCCCGAAATTCACGATTTGGCACGCTGATCGCATCAAAATTCCACAGGATTCGCCAATTTCTGCAGATTGACCCATCGCACGCGGTGCGGCAGATGGCCACGCGCGTCTCTGCCGCAAGCGCAGCCGCGGCCCGTCCCGGCATTGATCTCGGGCCTGAATTTGCGCATAGAATGGCGCAGAACCGCCAGGGAGGGGCCGATGGACCTGCGCCAGATCACCGAGGATTTCACCGTGTCGCCGCAGATCGAGTGCGCCGACATTCCTGCAATTGCCGCCGCCGGGTTCCGCGCGATCCTGTGCAACCGTCCCGATGGCGAAGACCCCGGACAATGCGCTTATGATGATGTCGCGGCGGCGGCCACAGCAGCCGGATTGCAGGTGCGCGCGGTGCCGATCGTCTCGGGCCGGGTCTCGCCCGAGGATGCGGCGGCCTTTCGCGCCGCCCTCGACGAGTTGCCGAAACCGATCCTTGCCTATTGTCGCAGCGGCACCCGTTGCACCATGCTCTGGACCCTGACGAGCTTTGGCGAACGCAGCGGTGACGAGATCCTGCGCGCGACTGCGGCGGCGGGCTATGACATGTCGGGTCTTGTCGCGCAACTCGACCAGTCCCGATAACCGACCGGCCACGCTTTCATCGTTCCTAAAATACTCACTCCGCGCCGCGCCCTCGTGGCGCGCCGCCCGGATGCCGGCACGGCCCGAGCAACGCTGCAAAGCCCAGGATGATGCCCGACACCGTGGCGATCATCCCCGCCGCGCTCAGCGCATTCTGATACCCCAGCCAGAGCGGGCCATATCCCGCCAGCACATAGCCCAGCACCGCCGAGAGCACCGCGAAACCGAGGCTCCACGCCACCTGCCGCCCCATCCGGTTGGTCATCAGCCGCGCCGCCGCGGGCGGGCAGATGAACATCGCAATGACGATGATCGAGCCGACCGCATCAAACGCCGCCACCGCCGCCACGGCCGCCACCGCCACCAGCGCAAAGCCAAGCGCGCCGGTGTGCAGCCCCTGGGTCCGGGCAAAGCCTTCGTCGAAGGTCGAGAGGACCAGGGCCCGCCAGAACAGCGCGGTAAAGGCCGCGACCGCCAGCATCACCCCCGCCATGCGCAGCAACTCCGGCGGCAAGCCGCGCAGCGCCTGGCCGTCGAGCAGCGCCCCCCAGCCCCAGCCATCGAGCCAGATCAGGCTTTCAAGATTGCCATAGAGCGCGTGCTGCACGTCGAGATGCACCCCCGAGGCCGAGCTCTGCTCCAGCAGCAGCACGCCGCCGGCGAACATCGCGGTGAAAACCACGCCCATCGCCGCCCCCGGCTCGATCCGCCCCAGCCGCCGGATCGCCTCGATCAGCACCGCCGCGATCAGCGCGGCGACCGCCGCCCCCAGCATCATCGGTCCGGTCGCCACCACTCCGGCCAGCAGGAACGCGGCCACGATGCCGGGCAACACCACGTGGCTGATCGCATCGCCGATCAGCGCCTGCCGCCGCAGCAGCAGGAAATTGCCGGGCAGCGCACAGGCCACCGCGGCGCAGATCCCGATCACCAGCGGCGGCAGCGACAGCATGACAAAGTCCTGCTCCATCACACCGCCGCCTCCGGTCGCAGGCCGCGATCGAGCGCCGCGATCTGATCGTCGGTCAACACCTCTGCCAGCGGGGTGAGACCGTCATACCGCGCCGCCGCCGCCTCGAAGGCGGGATCGCTGCGCAGCATCTGCCAGCGCCGCTCGTCCAGCCGCGCCCGCGCCGCCATCGCCCGCCCGGCCTCGGTCGGCACGCCATCGGCGCGCACCAGCCCGGCGCGGCGCATCAGCCGCAGCGTCAGCGGCTCATAGACCGGCTGCCCGCCCGCCAGCGCCAGCAATCCCTGCCGCAGATGCACCCGCCGCTGAAAGCGCAGATGCCGCAGCCCCGCCGCCAGCACCCCGCGCCCCGGCGCCAGCAGCAGCGAGAGCAGAAACAGGGCAAAGGCCACCAGCACGATGAGCGGCCCGGTCGGCAGCGCCGGGGCGGTGGCCGAGAGCGCCGCCCCCGCATAGCCCGCGCTGCCGCCGATCAGCCCCGCCATGACCACGACCACGCCCACCCGCTCGGACCAGAACCGCGCCGCCACCGGCGGGATGATGAGCAATGCCACGATCAGCACCAGCCCCACCACCTTGAGGCCGACCACTGTGATCGCCAGCGCCAGCCCCATCATCGCCAGCTCGACCAGCCGCAGGCGCATCCCCTGCCCCGCCGCATAGCCCGGATCGAAGGCCACCAGCACCATCGGCCGCCGCAAGAGCATCACCAGCCCGAGAACCAGTGCGCCACCCAGGGCGATCACCACCGCTTCCTCGCGCAGCATCCCGGCCGTGGCGCCCAGCAGAAAGGTTTCGAGCCCCGCCTGCCGCCCGGCGCTCATTCCCTGCACCACGGTCAAAAGCACAATGCCCAAACCGAAAAAGACCGACAGCACCGCCCCGATCGCCGCATCCTCGGTCAGCCGGGTGCGCGCGGTCAGCCATGTCAGGACCAGCAGGCCCGCCCCGGCCGAGACCGCCGATCCCAGCATCAGCCCCGGCAGAAACCGCCCCTCGCCGCCGAGCGCGACCATGACCATGAACCCCAGCACCACGCCGGGCAGGGTGGAATGGCTGATGGCATCGCTGACCAGCGCACGCTTGCCGAGATAGAGAAAGGTTCCGGTCGCCCCGGCCGCGACGCCCAGCATCGCGGCGCCGAGCGTCACCAGCGTGGCATTATAGCCCAGTTGCAAGGTCAGCGCCTGCCAGAGCATGATCTTACCCTGCCGCCGCGCCGCCCATTTGCGCCAGCGCCAGCCGCCCGCCATAGGCGGCCTGCAAATGGGCAGGCGTAAACACCTCGGCCACCGGTCCTTCGGCAATCGCCGTGGTGTTGATCAGGAACACCCGGTCGAAATAGTCAGGCACCGTGGCCAGATCGTGATGCACGGCCACCACCGTCCGGCCCTGCGCCTTGAGCGCCTTCAACACATCGATGATCGCCTTTTCGGTCGCCGCATCGACCCCAGCAAAGGGCTCGTCCAGCAGATAGAGATCGGCATCCTGCGCCAGCGCGCGCGCCAGAAACACCCGCTGCTGCTGCCCGCCCGACAGCTGCCCGATCTGCCGCCCGGCGAATCCCGCCATGCCGACCCGTTCGAGACAGGCCGTGACCCGCGCCCGATGCGTCGGCCGCACCCGGCCCAGCAGGCCAAGATCCCGGTAAAGCCCCATCATCACCACATCGCACACACGGGCCGGAAAATCCCAGTCCACGCTCGCGCGCTGCGGCACATAGGCGATGCGGGCGCGCATCTCGTCGAGCGGGCGGCCATAGCTCGTGACCTGCCCCGACAGGGGCCGGATGATCCCCAGCGCCGCCTTCAGCAGCGTCGATTTCCCCGCCCCGTTGGGCCCGACGATCGCCGTCATCTGACCGCGCTGAAACTGCACATCAACGGAAAACACCGCCGGCTTTTCGCCATAGGAGACGGTCAGCCCGCGAATGGCCAGCGGGCTCTCGACCGCGTCCTCGATCCGCGCGCGCCCCACCAGTTCCAGTGCCATGCTCAACTCCCCGCCGCCAGACGGCCATCCATCCCGCGCGCCGGCACCACGCCGCCCAGGGCGCGCGCGATCGTCGTCACGTTGTGGTCGATCATCCCCCGATAGCTGCCCTCATAGGTGCCGGGCAGACCCATCGCATCCGAAAAAAGCTCGCCACCGATCCGCACCGCATGGTCGCGCGCCGCCGCCCCCTCGATCAGCGCCCGGACATTGCGCTCCGAGACCGTGCTCTCGACAAACACCGCGCCGATACTGCGCGTCACCAGAATCTCGACCAGGTCGCCAATCCGCGCCAGCCCGGCCTCGCTCTCCGTGGAAACCCCCTGAATCCCCTCGACCTCGAAACCATAGGCGCGACCGAAATAGCTGAACGCATCATGCGCCGTGATCAGCACGCGCGCCGCTTCGGGCACGCTGCCCAGCACGCCCTGCGCATAGACCCCGAGCCGCGCGAGGTCTGCCTTGTAGGCGCGGGCATTCGCGGTAAAGACCTCCCCGGCGTCCGGTCGCGCCGTGCTCAGCGTCTCGGCAATCCGGTCAACCACCGACATCCACAGATCCGGCACCATCCAGACATGCGGATCAAACCGACCCTCATAGGCGGCATGTCGGATCCGGCTTGCCTCCGGCACCGCCTCGCCCACCGCCACCACCGGCGACCGCTCGGCCAGCCTGAGCAGAAACTCCTTCATCTGCGCCTCCAGATAGAGCCCGTGCCAGAGCACCAGATCGGCGCGGGTCAGCGCCGCGATGTCGCTGCGGGTCTGCCGATAGGAATGCGGGTCGATGCCGGGGCCCATCAGCGCGCGCACCTCGACCAGATCCCCGCCCACCACGCGCGCGGTATCCGCGATCATCCCGGTGGTTGCCACAACCGCCAGCCGCGCCGCCTGCGCCCACGCCCCTCCGGCCCCCCAGAGGGCGGCTCCGGTGGCAAGACGGAAACTGTCGCGGCGCGTGATCGGCATGGCACTCTTTGTGATGTATGGTTCAGTCTGAATATGAGAGTGACTCGCAATCAAGTCAAGACAGATGCGAATAATTCTCAATTTCAATCTTGTCCGATCCCGATCCCTGCTTCTTCTTGGTTCAAATACCCCCGCCGGAGGCGTCCTGTCGCATCAGGCCAAGCCAGATCCGCGCGCGGCCCTGAAACCGTACACAAGCCGCGTCCACGCGGTACAGCCTGAACCCTTGCGTGCCCCGATCAGGACCGTTTCAAGAGCGCCAGGAATTCCTGTGAGGGGATGCCATCGGGGGTCACGCCCACCGATTGCTGAAACGCCCGGATCGCCTTTACGGTATTCGGCCCGATAATGCCGTCGATCTTCTCGATCCCGTATCCCTTGCGCTGCAAACGTTCCTGCATCTCCATTTTCTGCTCAAAGGTCAGGGGGTTATATCCCCGAGGCCAAGCCGCCTGAATCTCCGGCCCGCCGCCGATCCGGTCCGCCAGATGGCCCACGCCCAGGACATAGGCGGTCGATTTGTTATAGCGTTCGATCACCGCGAAATTGTCAAAGATCATGAAGGCCGGCCCCTGCACTCCGGCCGGCAACAGGATCGAGGCCCGCCCATGATCCGGCACCGCGCGCCCGTTTAACCCCACAACCCCTTGTGCCGCCCATTGCGACGGCATCTTCATCGTGTTGCGATTGGCCGCCCCGGCGCTGAACCCGCGCGGCAATCTCACCTCCACGCCCCAGGGTTGCCCCTTCGTCCAGCCGAATCTTTTGAGATAGGCTGCGGTCGAGGCCAGCGCATCCGTGGGGTCGTCCGACCAGATATCGCGCTTGCCATCACCTGTAAAATCAACGGCATAGGCCAGATAGGAGGTCGGAATGAACTGCGTATGCCCCATTGCCCCAGCCCAGGATCCGGTCATCTTTTCCGGGATGACATCGCCCGATTGCAGGATCTTCAACGCCGCAACCAGTTGACTTTCAAAGAACTTTCCACGCCGTCCGTCATAGGCGAGGGTGGCGAGAGACTGAATGAGCGGCAGATCCCCCAACCGCTCGCCATAGGTGCTCTCCATCCCCCAGACCGCCGTCACGATCTCCTTTTCAACCCCGTAATGCGCCTCGATCCGATCCAGCGCCCGGCGGTGCCGGCGCAGCGCCTCCTGTCCGTTCTTCACCCGCACGGGCGAGGTGGCACTGTCGAGATAATCCCAGATTTCCCTTTTGAATTCAGACTGGTTACGGTCTTTCGCGACAATCTCCAGATTGAAGGTGACGCCGCGAAACGCCCGGTCAAACACCTGTCTGCTGATCCCCTGGCTCAGCGCACGCCCCCGAAATCCGGCAACCCATCGGTCAAATCCGGCATCGGCTGTCACCGGCACGACGATCGCATCGCCAAGGTTGTGCGGCCGCATCTGCGGCCGTGGAGATACCTCGACAGCGCCGGCCATCGCGGTACTCAACCCCATGAATACGCTCAATAGTCCTGATAGACATGCCCGCATTGCCCGGCCCTTCTGTGATGTGGCTCTCGACACAGGATAGCGGGATTACGGCCAAAGCAAAAGCGTTGTCGTCACCTCGGGCGCGCCGCCGCCGAGACTAGCGCCGCTTGCGCTCCACCTTGCGCTTGACTGCCGCGGCCTTGTGGCGCGCCGCACCCTGCTTGCGCCGGGACGGCGCGCCGCGCGCCGCGCGCGGCCCTTTTGGCACTGTTTCACCCTCCAGGCTCACCAGTTCGAGGGCAATGCCGCCCGTGACGGGCGCCGCCTCGGAGATTTTGACCGTCACCCGCTGCCCCAACCCGAGGATGAGCCCGGTATCAGACCCCATCAACGTCCCCGCCTCACGGTCGAAGTGAAAGAATTCCCGCCCCAGACTGCGCACCGGAATCAGCCCGTCCGCCCCCGTCTCATCAAGCCGGACAAACACGCCGAATTTTGCTACGCCACTGATTCGACCCGTAAAAATATCACCCAGCCGTTCTGAGAGAAAGGCCGCCAGATAGCGGTCATTGGTGTCACGCTCCGCCATCATCGAGCGCCGCTCGGTGTCGGAGATATGTTGTGCCGTGGCCTCGAGCTCTGCTTCTTCTTCATGGCTCAGGCCGTCCTTGCCCCAGCCATGCACCGAAATCAGCGCCCGGTGCACCACCAGATCGGAGTAACGCCGAATCGGCGAGGTGAAATGCGCATAGGCCTGAAGCGCAAGCCCGAAATGCCCGAAATTCTGTGGCGCGTAATAGGCCTGCGTCATCGCGCGCAGGGTGGACATGTTGATGATCTCGGCATGATCGGTGCCCTGCGCGGCATGCAGGAGCGCATTGAGATGCGCCGTCTTGAGCACCTGCCCCTTGGCCAGCACCAACCCGGCCGCCTCGGCCACATCGCGCAGGCTCTCGAGCTTTTCGGGCGCAGGTTCCTCATGCACACGGAAGAGCAGCGCTGATCTGCGCGCGACCAGCGTTTCGGCGGCGGCCACATTGGCGAGCACCATACATTCCTCGATCAACTTGTGCGCCGTCAATCGTTCGGCAAAACTGACCGACAGAACTTTGCCCTCGTCGCTCAGGACGACCTTGCGTTCGGGCAGGTCCAGATCGAGCGGCTGACGCCGCTGACGCGCCGCTTCGAGCGCAGCATAGGCGGCATAAAGCGGCGCGATCACCTCGTCCATAAGCGGGGCGCATGTGTCATCAGGCGCGCCATCCTGCGCCGCCTGTACCTGATTGTAGGTGAGCGACGCGGCAGAGCGCATGAGGCCACGAACGAACCGGTGCCCGATCTTGTCGCCCTGTCCGTTGATCTGCATCCGCACCGCGATACAGGCCCGCGGCACGCCCTCGTGTAGGGAACACAGATCGCCCGAGAGACGATCCGGCAGCATCGGCACCACGCGGTCGGGGAAATAGCTCGAATTGCCGCGCTTTCGGGCCTCGTGATCCAGCGCCGTGCCGGGGCGCACATAATGCGCCACATCGGCGATCGCCACCCAGATCACATGCCCGTCCGGATTCCCTGGATCGTCATCGGCATGGGCCCAGACCGCATCGTCATGGTCGCGCGCATCCTGGGGGTCGATGGTGATCAGCGGCAGATCGCGCAGATCCTTTCGGCCCTTGAGGCCCGCCGGCGTCATCGTATCGGCTTCGGCGATCACCTCGTCGGGAAAGGTATCCGGGATGCCATGCTGATGGATGGCGATGAGCGACACCGCCTTGGGGGCAGAGGGATCGCCCAGCCGGTCCAGCACCCTCGCGCGCGGCAGACCCAGGCGGCCCGCGGGGCCAGCCTGTTCCGCCTCCACAAGTTCGCCGTCCTGCGCGCCGCCCGTGGCATCGGCGGCGACCATCCATTCCTTGCCGTCGCCCTTGTCGATGGGCAGGATCCGCCCGCCTTCGGCACCCTTGCGAAAGACCCCCAGAACCTTGCGCGGGTTGGTGCCGATCCGCCGGATCAGGCGCGCCTCGTAATGATGTGCCTCGCCCCTGACCTCTTGCAGTCGTGCCAGGATGCGATCACCCGCACCCATCGCCGGATCGGAGGCGCGCGGGATCAAAAGCACGATGGGTTCCACGCCCTCGCCGCCCCATTCGAGCGGTTTCGCAAGCAATTCGCCATCCCGGGTCTGCCCCGAGACCTGCAACACGCTGACCGGCGGCAGGCGGTCCGGGTCGCGATAGGTCTTCTTGCGCTTGGCGAGATGGCCGTCCTCCTCCAACTCCTTGAGGATCCGCTTGAGATCAATCCGCGCAGCCCCCTTGATGCCAAAGGCCTTGGCAATATCGCGCTTGGCGGTGAGGGTCGGGTGATCCGAAATCCATTGCAGGATTTCGCTCTTGCTCGGCATCTGGCTCATGCCCCGGCCCTAGCACGAAGTCCGCGCGGCGTCATCCGGGAAAAAGGCGCTTGCACTCAACTGGTCGCATTGATCCCACCCTCTCTTGCGCCTATACGCGAGGTCAACCGCAAGACAGTCAGCCCAAGGAAACGACGATGTCAAATGCCGCTCTTGAAACCGCCATCAATAGCGCATGGGAGGCGCGCGACACCATCACTCCGACGACCGGCGGCGAGACCCGCGAGGCGATCGAGGACACCCTGAACGCCTTGGACAGCGGCACGCTGCGAGTGGCCGAACGTCAGGCGGATGGGCAATGGCATGTCAACCAATGGGCCAAAAAGGCGGTGCTTCTCGGCTTTCGGATCAAGGACATGGAGATCCATCCGGGTGGCGCACAAAATGGCGGCTGGTGGGACAAGGTTGACAGCAAGTTCAGGGGCTGGGGCGAGACCGAATGGCGCGCCGTCGGGTTCCGCGCCGTGCCCAACTGCGTGGTGCGCAAATCCGCCTATATCGCGCCCGGTGTCGTGCTGATGCCCTCCTTCGTCAACCTCGGCGCCTATGTCGACAGTGGCACCATGGTCGATACCTGGGCCACGGTGGGTAGCTGCGCGCAGATCGGCCGGAACGTGCATCTCTCGGGCGGCGTCGGTATCGGCGGCGTGCTGGAACCGATGCAGGCCGGCCCGACGATCATCGAGGACAACTGCTTCATCGGGGCGCGCTCCGAGGTGGTCGAGGGCTGCATCGTGCGCGAGGGCTCGGTGCTGGGGATGGGCGTTTTCATCGGCAAATCCACCAAGATCGTCGATCGCGAGACGGGCGAGGTCATGTATGGCGAAGTGCCGCCCTATTCGGTCGTGGTGGCAGGCTCGCTGCCCTCCAAGAACAATGTCAGCCTCTATTGCGCGGTGATCGTCAAGCGGGTGGACGAACAGACCCGCTCCAAGACAGCGATCAACGATCTGTTGCGGGATTGATCCTCGCAGGCCGCGCGAGCGTCCGGTCCATCTTCGCGCAGGCCGCGAATTTTATGCTGTCTTTACTCACAAAGCGTTCAAAAGAGTTAAAGAGTAAATCATGGGACAATCACGCATATCCGATTCGAACCTCGTGCTGGAAAACGCCACTCTGGCGTTCTGGGCGCACGGTTACAAATCTACGTCAATCAACGACCTGATCGCGGCAACCGGCCTCAACCGCGCCCGCCTCTATGGCGCGTTCAAGGACAAGCGCGGTGTTTTCATGGCCTGCCTTCGTCACTACAGCGACAACGACAAGCGCGCCTTTCTCGACAGGCTGGCGCACGACCTGCCCGCGCGTGAGGCGATTATCGCGGTGTTCGATGCCGTGCGCATGGCACCGGATGCAGGCCGTCCGGGCGGCTGTTTTCTGGTGAACACCGCTATCGAGAACGCGCCGCACGACGCCGAGATCCGCGATGTCGTGCAGGACGGACTCGGCCATGTCGAACTGTTCTTTCGCGAGCGCGTTAAGGAAGGCCAGAGGGTCGGCACGATCCGCAGCGACATCGACGCCGCGCCGACGGCACAGGCGTTATTGGGTCTCTACATCAGCCTGCGCGTGCTCATTCGCTCGGGCGCGTCGCCGCAGGAGGCCCCCACCGCGATTGCGGCGCTGGGGCGGATGTTGCTGGGCTAAGGTTGGTGCGGGTCAGCCGTCTCCCGGCGTGTCCTTGTCCCGCTTGACTTGAGGCCCTCCGTGCCGCAGGGCTGCACAGGACGGAGGGCCGGAACATGGCGGATCAGGATCACAAGAAACCGAGCCGCCAGCAGGTCTATACCCTGCTGGTCGAGATCGGCCGCAAGGCCGGCGATGGCCTGCCTGCCAAGGCAACGGGGGCGGCGCTCGTGATCTACGCCTCAGGTGTGGACGAGGCCGAGGCGGTGCGGGAAACCGTGGCGATCCTGAAACAGGCCGACACCGCCCCCTTGGACGTCACAGGCTATGGAACCCTCGAGGAACGCGAGGCCGACGGCGACGAAATCTCGGATGAGGAACGCGCGCTTATGCAGCGGGCGCGCGACGAGAACGCCGTGATCGTCGCGCAGGTGACGCCGTTCTTTGAGTGATGCTGACAGCCGTCTCTCACGCCGCGCCTGGTGCAAGCTCTTGGGAAAACCCCTTTTTAGGCCTGAACGCACGCCTTTCGGGGTTTAATTCAATGTGCTTTCCAGCCTTTCGGGCTGACCCACGACCACAAAGGTGAGCGCATCAGGGTCGAGCAGTTCGCGCGCGACGCGATTGATGTCGTCGAGCGTCACGGCATTCACCATGTCGTTGCGGTTGGCGATGTAATCGGTCGGCAGGCCCTGCATCTGCATCCCCACGGCGATCGAGGCGATCGGCCCATTGCCCTCGAATTGCAGCGGATAGGCACCGGTAAGATAGGTCTTGGCGTTCTGCAATTCCTCGGGTGTCACACCGTCGTTGCGGATACGCTCCCATTCGGTGCGGATCACGGCAATCGCTTCGGCCACACGATCATTTGCAGAGGCGACCGAGCCCATCCAGAGCTTGGCCGCGTCCTTGTCGGCGAGATAGGAGTAGACGCCATAGGTCAGGCCGCGCTTTTCGCGCACCTCGGTCATCAGGCGGCTTTCAAAGCCACCACCGCCCAGAATGTGATTGAGGATATAGGCGGCAAAGAAATCCGGGTGTTCGCGCGCAATGCCGCGTTGGGCAAAGGCGACGATGGATTGCGGGGTGGCGAAATCCACCACCTGAACGCCGCCGGGCAGATTGAGCGTGGCGGGGCCAGGCAGCGGCGCGCCGGTGGCGGGCAGATCTCCCAGGAGATGATCGAGCATCGCGGCAAGTTCCGCCTCGGTGATGTCGCCCACGGCGCTGATGTAGAGCCGGTCACGGGCGAGCGCGCCGTCATGTGCTGCCAGAACATCCTCACGGTTGAGCGCCGCCACGCTCTCGAGTGTGCCGTCGAGCGCGGTCGCATAGGGATGATCGCCAAACACGAGCCCGTCGAAGGCCCGGCCGACAATGCTGCGCGGATTGGTCTCGGCAGAGCGGATGGACGAGGTGATCTGACCGCGCACGCGCTCAATGGCGTCAGCGTCAAATCGTGGTTGCAGAAGACTCGCGCGGAGCAGATCGACGGCCTGATCGCGATTCTCGGTCAGGAACCGCACCGAGATGCTCACCTGGTCATCATTGACCGAATAGCCGAAATCGGCAGCCAGCGATTCGGTGGCGCGCGCGAACGCGCGCGCATCCATCTCGGCCGCCCCTTCTTCGAGCAGGCCGACCATCAGGTTTGTCGCGCCCCGCTTGCCGGGTGCATCGAGCGAGCCACCGCCGCGAAAGCGCAACTCAAGCGCCACGAAGGGGATCGTATGATCCTCGACCAGCCAGGCGTTGAGACCGCCTGGTGTTGTCAATTCCTTGATAGTGATCTCGGCACGGGCCGGCAGCGCAGCAAGGAGCAGAAAGACGCTTAGCAGGACGCGGATCATTGAGTGACCTCCGGGGCCATGAGCCACCCAGTGACTGATTGCTTGCGGTCAAAAACCCGGCGGGCAGCGGCCATGATCTCGTCTGCCGTAATGGCGTTCAGAATATCGGGCCAGGCCGCAACATCGGCCACTGTCAGGCCCTGGGTCAGGGCACTGCCATAGCGGTTGGCCAGTCCGCCCGCATCGTCGCGGGCATAGATATCGGCAGCGCGAATTTGCACCTTGATCCGATCAAGCTGATCGGCATCGACCCCGGCTTCAAGAAAGCTGACGAGCACGTCATCGAGCGCCGCCTCGGCCTGCTCAAGCGTGACGCCGGCGGCGGGGACAACCACCAGATCAAAGGTCGTCTCATCAAGCGACAGGCCTGAATACCACGCCGCCACCTGCACCGCGATCTGACTGTCGAATTGCAGTTTCTCTGCCAGATAGGACGTCTGTCCGCCGCCCAGAATTTCAGCCAGCAGCGTCAGCGCCGCTGCCTCTTGCTGCGCGCCGCTGTCGCGTTCGGGGGCGAGATAGGAGCGGCTGACATAGGGCTGCGAGACGCGCGCATCGCGAAAGGTGATGCGGCGCTCGGCCATCTGCGGCGGCTCCTGCGGGCGAACGCGCGCGGGTAGGTCCGGATTGGCGGGCAGGGGGCCGTAATGTGTCTTGGCCAGCACACGCACCTCGTCTGGTGTGACATCGCCCGCCACCACCAGAATGGCGTTGTTGGGCGCGTAAAAGGTGCGGTAATAGTCCAGCGCATCGTCGAGGTTGAGCGCTTCCATCTCGTGGCGCCAGCCGATGACCGGCACGCCGTAGCGGTGGTTGAGATACTGCATCGCATCCTTTTGTTCGCGAAAGAGTGCGGCGGGGTTGTTTTCCACCCGCTGGTTGCGCTCCTCTATGATGACGTCACGCTCGGTCAGGATATCGGCCTCATCGAGTTGCAGATTTGTCATGCGGTCGGCTTCCATGCGCATGATCAGATCGAGGCGATCTGCCGCGATCCTCTGGAAATAGGCGGTGTGATCATAGCTCGTAAAGGCGTTGTCCGAGCCACCGTTGCGCGCAACCGTGGCCGAGAATTCGCCCGGTGCCAGCGTCTTGGTGCCCTTGAAGAGCAGATGTTCAAGAAAATGCGCAACGCCGGACACGCCTGGTTTTTCATCCGCCGATCCGGCGCGATACCACACCATCTGTGTCACGACCGGCGCGCGATGATCCTCGATCACCACGACCTCGAGCCCGTTGTCGAGCGTGAAGGTGCTCACCTGATCGGTGGAAGAGGCCAGAGCCCCGCCCGTGCCAAGCGGCGCGAGGGTCAGCATCAGGCAGGCAAGCACATGGCGCATGGTCGGGGCTCCGGTGACGGGGTTCTCTTGAGCAATATAGATACGTCCGCAGGGCCGGGATTCAAGCGTCTGCTCTACTCTTTCGGCGGTGGCGGACTGGCTGGAGTGATCACACCGCGATTGCGCAGACGCTGTTCCTCGGCGTAGGCATCAAGCCATTCCCGGCGATAGGCCTGCACATAGTCATCGCCGGGCAGGATACGCAGCACATTGACATTGCCATAACTCTTGCGCGTTTCCTTGTCCTCCCTGGCCAGGGTCTGCCGGACATCCGGCGCGGCACCAAAGCGATTGGCATGGTTGACCAAAGCACCGTTGGAGGCTGCGGGCGCGGATGAGTTGACCACGGCGGGATTTCCGCCAAGTGCGATCACGCCATCGGCAAGGGGATTCTGATCGGTCAGGTTCGCCGCACCTGGCGTCGGTTGCGGCAGCGCCGCGTAATCCTCGGGTGTTTGCAGGGGTTTTCCGGGAATGATCGAAAATTCGTCGGGACCGTTGCTGGTATTGCGCAGCCGTGTCAGGGTCACGTCATCATTTCGTCCGCCGCAGCCCGCGATAACGCTGGCTGTCAGAAGGATCAGAACGGTTTTGCGCGGCATCATCATCGCCACTCCCCTGCAACTTTCCCTGTGCTTTAGCGCATTCGTCGGTCGAGGTCACGAGGGCTTTTTGTCAGTGGGCAGCAGAACTATGCCGACAGCTCCGGCAAAGACCGCGACATCCGCGATGTTGAAGGCATAGGGGTTCTCTATCCCGCAACAGGACATGTTGAGGAAATCCGCCACCGCGCCATAGATCAGCCGGTCGATCACATTGCCGAGCGCGCCCCCAATCAGGAGTCCTGCGGCGATCCGGTGCAACGGCGGACCCGGTTCTCGATGTACCCACAAGAGCACAGCGCCAACGATCACCAGCGCGATGCCGACAAGGAGCCAGCGGGTCATCGCCGCCTCACCGCCCAGCAACCCGAAGTTGATACCCGTGTTCCAGGCCATGCGCAGATTGACATAGGGTGGCAACACGTCGATCTGACCGTGAGTGCGCAGGTCCATGACATGAACCACGATGAATTTCGAGGCCTGATCAAGCAGGAAGATCCAGAAGGCTGACCAGTACAAGGGTTTCATGCCTATCTCAGTGCCGGAAATGGCGCTGTCCTGTCAGAACCATGGCAAGGCCGGCCGCATCCGCTGCCGCGATGACTTCGTCGTCGCGCATCGCGCCGCCAGGCTGAATGACCGCCGTAGCCCCGGCTTCGGCCGCTGTCATGAGTCCGTCCGCGAACGGAAAAAATGCGTCCGAGGCGACCACGCTGCCATTGGTCAGGGGGGCAGGCAAGCCGAGTGCCTCTGCCATGTCCTGAGCCTTGCGGGCGGCGATGCGGCAGCTATCCACCCGGCTCATCTGGCCTGCGCCAACGCCCACGGTGGCCCCGTTCCGGGCATAGACGATCGCGTTTGACTTGACGTGCTTGGCCACCGTCCAGGCAAAGAGCAGATCGGAGATTTCCTGCGCGGTGGGCGCACGCTTTGTCACCACGCGCAGGTCGGCGGCGGTGATTTGGCCGGTATCCTTGTCCTGCACCAGATAGCCGCCCGAGACCTGTCTGATCACCCGCCCCGCCGCCACGGGATCGGACAGCCTCTCTGTCAGCAGGAGACGCAGGTTCTTCTTCTTGGCAAAAATACCCAATGCCGCGACATCGGCCCCGGGCGCGATCACCACTTCGGTGAAGATCTCTGCGATTTCAGCCGCCGTGGCCGCATCAAGCGGCTGGTTGAGGGCGACAATCCCACCAAAGGACGAGGTGCGGTCGCAGTCGAAGGCGTGCCTGTAAGCCTCCAGAAGTGTCGCCCCCCGTGCCACCCCGCAGGGGTTGGCATGTTTGATGATGGCACAGGCTGGGCCCTGATCGGGGGCAAATTCACTGACCAGTTCAAACGCCGCGTCGGTATCGTTGATGTTGTTGTAGCTCAGTTCCTTGCCCTGCACCTGGCGCGCGGTGGCGACTCCGGGGTGGTCTGAGCCGTCAGTGTAGAACGCGGCCCGCTGATGTGGGTTCTCGCCATAACGCAGCGTCTGCGCGAGCGTGCCGGCAAAGGCACGGCGGCGCGGTGCGGCATCGCCGATCGCCTCTGCCAGCCAAGTGGACACCGCAGCATCATAGGCAGCCGTGCGCGCATAGGCGCGCTGCGCCAGCTTGCGGCGGAATTTCGGGCAAGTTGCGCCGCCATGCTGATCCATGTCGCCAAGCACTTTCTCGTAATCCTCGACATCCACCACCACGGTGACATGCGCGTGATTCTTGGCCGCAGCGCGGATCATCGCCGGACCGCCAATGTCGATGTTCTCGACGCAGGTGTCATAGTCGGCGCCCCGCGCGACAGTCTCTTCAAAAGGATAGAGATTGACCACCAGCAGGTCGATCGGAACGATGCCATGTTCCTCCATCGCCGCCAGATGTTCCGCGTTGTCACGTAGCGCAAGAAGGCCGCCATGCACCATCGGGTGCAGGGTCTTGACGCGGCCATCCATCATTTCAGCAAAACCCGTGAGGTCGGCCACGTCGCGCACGGCAAGTCCCGCTTCGCGCAACGCGCGGGCTGTGCCGCCGGTCGAGATCAACTCGACGCCGCGCGCCGTCAGGGCACGGGCAAGATCAATCAAGCCAGTCTTGTCGGACACGGAAAGCAGGGCGCGGGTGACGGGCGCAAATTCTGTCATGGGGATGGGATCCTGAGTTCTGGTATCGGTTGGTTCAGTTTTCGGTCGTGGTCTCGGGCATATCCTCGATCAGATCGCGGATCCCGACAGGAGTATCCTTGGCCTTGGCCAGCGACCATCGGACATGGGTTGCGTAGGCTGTCGCGCGACCTGACAGGACGATCTGTTCGGCCGCGCGCGGTTTGAGCCGCGTCTTTTCAAGATAGACGCTGGGTTGCAAGGACAAAGCGGCGCGTCCGTCGCTGCGGAACACCCAGATCTCGCCGCTGCGTAGCGCCAGTGAGACCGCGGTGCCGCCGAGATCCACCGAGGCGTCGATATCGGGGTGGAGGTGAAACCGCAGGTCGAAGGGCACGCCATGCAGGCGCGTGGCGTCGAGGGCGTGGTCAAATCGGCGCTTGTCGGCCTCATCGATGGCGACCAGAATGTCTTCGCCAGCAAGGCCGCGCCCGTCTGCGGTGAGATCCAGTCGCCGGACATGGGTCAGGCCATGTGACCGGGCATAGCCATCCTGCGCACCTTCGAACCGGTGCCCATCGGGCGCGTCCGAGAGGGATGTCAGAACTTGGCGCGGCGCCTCGATCAGCCAATCGGCCTGTGCGGCGTCACTGCCAAGACGGGCGCTGGACTGGCCCGCGAGGACCAGGGTGGAATGCGACGGTGTGGCCCGTCCGGCGCGGCGCCATTCTGTTCCGAAACTACTTCCAGATCCGCAACTTACAATGAGCGGGCGCCGACCAGACGTCAGCTCGAACGCCAGAGTCGAAGCATGCGCATTGGCCGAGGCGGCGCCGAGCGGCGGGGCGGCTGCGTCGATGATTACGCTGGTGCGTCCTGCACTCAGCCGGGCAAAGCCCATGGCCAGGCCTTGGGTGACGCGAGTCTTGACGCCGCTGGCCGCCAACGCCGCGTCGAGCCGCCCCTCCAGTCCGCGCCCACCACCGTGAAACCGTGCCAGTCCACCATCGGCATGGCGCAGGGTGCGCAGGGTGGGGGCGATTCGCTCGACCGCGCGCCAATGGGCGTCATCCGCGGAATGTCCGGCTTCGCTCAGGGCAAGGGCGGACCACGTCAACAGGCTCAGCACATCGAGAAGATCTTCTGGATTGCGGGTGAGAACACCGCCTTGTGCGTCGATCCGGGTCTCGCATTCCCGTGCAAGGGCGGCGCGCGCCGGGGCGAGGTAATGTTGCATCCCCTCAAGGGCGAGGCCCGCGTAGATCAGCCCGGTCAGCGCCTCAAAGCGTGGCAGACCCGGGTTGGTGGCCGGCCAGCGTCGGGCCAGAAAGGCGGTTTGTTGCGCCATCGACCGAAAGAGCGGTTTTGACGCTTCGGGCGGTTGCCCCCGCAACAGAAAAAGTGCCTGGCTGATCCAGCGGATAAGACGCCGACCGGTCAGGTCCGGGGTCCAGCCGGGGCCAGTGCCGTTGCCGTAGCGCTTGATCCAGTCCCAAAGCCACGCTTGCGCGCGCGTGCGTGCCGGAGCATCGCCGACGGCAGCCAGATCATCGAGCCAGGCAAAGCCGTGCAGTTCGCTTGTGAATGCCGCGTCTGGCATTGCAAGCTCCCAGATTGATGTGTCGGGGGCCTGCAACAGATGCCCTGCAAAGACAAAATTGCCGGCACAGAGCTGCCGTCCGCGCGCCAGATAGCCGATGCTGCGCGGTTCGGGTTGCGATACCAGACCGGTGGCGGGACGGCTGAGAGTCGCGCGACGCGCGGCCATACAGTTGAGCAGGCGCGCCCCGCGCGCTGACAAGGTTCTGGAATGCGACATGTGCCTCTGGACGCTTCTGGCGGCGCTGATGGTGGCACTATAACTGCACGATCCGGCCGAGTCACCGCCTGAATGTGCAACTTCGGTCAGGCGCGCAGGCAGCCAATGTAGAACCCGTCCATTCCTCCGAGATCGGGCCAGTAATCGGGGCGCAGGCGCAGGCCGCCCTCCTCGGTGATCCAGGCCGGGTCGATACCGGGGCGCAGGAGGGCCGCGCGGTCGGTCGAGAGGCCGGGATGGCGCAGCAGGGCCTCTTCGATCTGGCACTCGCCCTCGTCCGGTAAGAGCGAGCAGGTGCAGAACACCAGCCGCCCGCCGGGTTTCATCAGAGTCAGCGCGTGATCGACCATCGCCGCCTGCAAACCGATCAGGGCGGCAAAATCAGAGCCGTCCTTGGCATGGGGCAGATCGGGATGACGCCTTATCGTTCCGGTGGCTGAACAGGGGGCATCGAGCAGGATGGCGTCATAGGGCCCGCCCTGATGCGTGAGCGCATCGCCGGTGATGCAGGTGGCGGTCAGGTGGACACGCGAAAGGTTCTCAGCCACGCGTTCCATGCGGCGTGCGGAGAGGTCAAGGGCCGTCACCTCGGCCCCGGCATTGGCCAGTTGCAAGGTTTTCCCGCCGGGTGCGGCGCACAGATCAAGGATGCGCTCACCGGGCTTGGGGGCCAGCACCCTTACAGGTATCGCGGCGGCCGCATCCTGCACCCACCAGTCACCGGACGCATAGCCGGGCAAGGCAGAGATCTGGCCGGGATCCGTCAGGCGGACAGACCCCGTGGGCAAGACGATGCCGCCGAGTCTCTCTGCCCAGATTTCGGGATCGGTTTTCACCGTCAGATCAAGGCCGGCACCCGCGAAATGCGCGCGCTCCATCGCCGCAACAGCAGCCTTGCCCCAGGCTTCTGTCAGCGGGCTGCGCAGCCAATGCGGCAGGATGGGCACGCGCAGATCGTTCCAGGCCCTTGGGGCGTCCTCGGCCATCTTGCGCAGGACCGCGTTGATCAGCCCCTTCAGGCTGCCATAGCGGGGGTGGCCGGCGATGATCGTGACCGCCTCGTTGACCACGCCATGCGGATCACCACCCTGCGCCAGTTCCACCGTGCCCGCGCGCAGGATGTTATAGACTGCGAGCGGCGGCGGCTTGCGCAGGTGACGCGACAGAAGACGGTCGGCGCGCGCCAGCCCGCGCAGGGTGTCGGATGCGAGCCGCTGTGCGCGGGCGCGGTCGGCGGGCGAGAGTGCATCGAGAGCACCCCCGGCAATGAGATCTGACATAAGCCGCCCCTGGCCGAGCACCTGATCCAGCACCTGCACGGTAGCAGCACGGGCGGTGAGGGCGCTCTTTTTCATCGGGACATCCTTGGCGACAGGCTGGGAGCGGGATATATCAGGAGGGTCAAGACAAGGAAAGCCCGGCCATGACCCCCAAAGATGAATCCACCATCGGCGATCTGCCGTCCGCCGCCATGCGTGCCTTGGCCGAGGCGGACCAGCGCCGAAAGGCCGCAGCGGCGCTTGCCCTGCCTCTGGAGTTGGGCGGAAGGCGCGAGGGGCTTGAGCCCGTGCGCTATGGCGACTGGGAGAAAAAGGGCCTTGCGATCGATTTTTGATCGACACCAGCCCCGCTTTGATCAGCGAATTTGCAAATCCGCAAACCGCCCGGCGCCCTCATCGGAAATGAAGCGCATTGTGCTGCCTTGCACGCGAACAGCCTGACAGTTGGCGCCGAGATCCATTTCCCCCCAGTAAAGATCGCGGCAGAAATACCCGCCGTTCCAGCGCCAGACACCGGTGACGTTTCGGCCAAATGCGCGGCCCCTGATCTGGCCATCGGGCGTCACATTGAGGCTGATACCAAAGCGCGTGAGATCACGGCCCTCGATAAGCGACACAAAGCTGTCGCGCTCTGAGATCTGGGAAAACTCCTCGGCCAAGCCCGGGGCGGTCGCAGCAAGCGTTGCCAAAAGCACAAGAATTGCACGCATCGAATACACCTGTCCTGGAAGCGATCGCATGTCTTTACGCATGACCGCGGCCGGCGGATCAGTTTTTGCCGAGACCGAGAACGTCGATCATGTCGTAGCTGCCGGGTTTTCGGCTCAATCCCCAGAGCGCGGCGCGCAGCGCGCCACGGGCAAAGATCACGCGGTCGGTGGCGATATGGCGGAGCACGATGCGTTCGCCCGCAGCGGCAAAGATCACATCATGCTCGCCGACGATATCGCCCCCCCGGATCGCCGAAAAACCGATATGGCCACGCTCACGGCGTCCGGTGATCCCGTCGCGCCCGCGGTCGCTGACAATCTCCAGTGCCACGCCACGCCCTTCCGCGGCCGCCTGGCCCAGCATGAGCGCGGTGCCCGAGGGCGAGTCAATCTTCTGATTGTGATGCGCCTCGACGATCTCGATGTCGAACTCCTCGTCGAGGGCGGCGGCCACCCGCTTTGTGAGCTGGGTCAGGAGGTTGACGCCGAGGCTCATGTTGCCCGCTCGGATGATCACCGCGTGTCGCGCTGCGGCATCAAGGTGCTTGAGGTCTGCCGCATCAAGCCCGGTGGTGCCGATGACATGCACGACGCGCGCCTGCGCGGCAAGGGTGGCGAATTCCAGTGTTGCTTCAGGTGCGGTAAAGTCGATGATCGCCTGTGCGCCGGCAATCACTTCGAGCGGATCATCGGCTACGCGGACGCCCATGTCGCCGATGCCGAGGGCGGTGCCGACATCCTGCCCGATCCACGGGTGACCGGAACGCTCCAATGCGCCGATGAGCCGTGCGCGGGGACTCTCCGCGATCGTGCGGATCAGCATCCGGCCCATCCGGCCAGAGGCTCCAGTGATCACGATACCCGGCAGATCGGTCATGGTCGCGGCTCCTGTCCTTATTGCAAATGGGCATAACGTGCGGCGGGCAAGGCGGCAAGGGGGCGGGCGGGGCTCTGCGCGGCGCCGTGGCAATGGGTATTTGGGCCAAGAAGAAGTCGGTTGGATTTCCGCGCTTGGAAATGGCTGCGCAAGGGCTTAAATGCGGACCATGGCAAAGAACATCTCTCTCGACGGGCCGGGACCCTCGCAGCGGCAATTGCGGGTGGGCGAACTCATCCGGCGCACGCTCTCGGAGGTGCTGATGCGCGGTGATATCCACGATCCGGATCTCAACCGCATCTCTGTCACCGTGAGCGAGGTGCGCACATCCGCTGATCTCAAGATTGCCACTGCTTATGTGATGCCACTGGGCGGTGAGGGGCGCGCGGACCTGATCGCGTATCTGGCCCGCAACAAGCATGAGCTGCGTCGAATCGTCGGCAAGAAGGTGGGGCTGAAATATGCCCCGGACTTGCGGTTCCGGTTGGATGAGACTTTTGATCAGATGGACGAGGCAAGGCGGCTTTTCGCGCAGGACAAGGTGCGACGGGATGTCGAAGGCTAGAACGGCACTGGCGGTGGCTGCGATGGTGCTCTGGGTCGGGGCGGCGCAGGCAGCGGACTGCCGTGGCGAAACATTCGACGGCGAGGGCTACACGGTCTGTGAAGTTGATCTGACGCAAGACACCGTGCGGCTCTTTCTCCAGCACCCGCAGACCGGCACCCCATTGGGAAGTTTTGCAGCCATAGAGCAGCTGTTGCGTCCCGAAGGCAAGGCGCTTGCCTTTGCGATGAACGCCGGCATGTATCATGCGGATCGCCGCCCGGTGGGTCTTTATGTCGAAAACGGGCGCGAACTGGCACCGCTGGTCACGCGGGAAGGTCCGGGGAATTTTGGTCTCTTGCCGAATGGGGTATTCTGTTTGCGCGACGGTCGGGCCGATGTGATCGAGGCGCGGCGCTTTTCCGAGCAGCGGCCCGCTTGTCGCGATGCCAGCCAATCGGGACCGATGCTGGTGATCGAAGGTGCCCTTCATCCGCGTTTTATCGAGAACAGCGACAGCCGCTATATCCGCAACGGCGTGGGCACGTCGCCGGACGGGCGGCGGGCGTGGTTCGTGATCTCGGACAGGGCGGTGAATTTTCACACCTTCGGGCGGGTCTTCCGCGATCATCTGGGCGCCTGGCAGGCGCTCTATTTCGATGGCAAGATCTCAAAGCTCTACGCGCCTCGTCTGGGACGGTCTGATATCGGCTTTGCCATGGGGCCGATGGTGGGCGCGGTGATTGACGCGACCGCGGCGGTGGATTAGGCCTCCGCCTTCCGAGGCAGGTCAGAGGGCTTGAGATGGCACGCAAACGCAAGGGACGCGATATTTCAGGTTGGTTGGTGGTGGACAAGCCCGCTGGCATCTCGTCGTCGGCCGTTGTGAACAAGGTGAAATGGGCGCTTGGGGCGCAAAAGGCCGGCCATGCAGGCACGCTCGATCCCGAGGCGACAGGGGTGCTGGCGATAGCGCTTGGTGAGGCCACCAAGACGGTGCCTTACATCACCGATGCGCTGAAGGCCTATGTTTTCGCGGTGCGTTTTGGCCAAGCCACCGATACCGACGATAGCGAGGGAAAAGTAATGGCGGAAAGCGATTCCCGCCCGACGGATGCCGAGATCAAGACCGCGCTCGGGCAGTTTGTCGGCAACATCTTTCAGGTGCCCCCGAAGTTTTCCGCAGTCAAGATCGACGGGCAGCGCGCCTATGCTCTGGCGCGCGAGGGCGAAGACTTCGAGGTGGCGGCCCGACCATTGTGGGTGGAGCAGCTAATCATGACCGAGCGGCCCGATGCCGATCACGCGGTGCTGGAAATGACTTGTGGCAAGGGGGGGTATGTGCGCGCGATTGCCCGCGATCTGGGCAAGGCTCTCGGCTGCCATGGGCATGTGGCCTGGCTGCGGCGGGTCTGGTCCGGACCGTTCGATGCCGAGGACGGGCTCAACCTCGAACAGATCGACGCGATGGCGCAGACGCCCGCATTGGAAAGCTATCTGCGCCCGCTGGAAGAAGGGCTGGCCGATCTGCCGAGGGTTACGGCGACGCCCGAAGGCGCGGCGCGGCTCCACCATGGCAATCCGGGGCAGGTGATCACCAACGAGGTTGAGTATGGTGAGGAGTGCTGGGCCAGCTTTGAGGGGCGCGCAGTTGCGGTCGGGCGCTACAGGGCCGGTGAGTTGCATCCATCGCGGGTGTTCAACACATGACGGATGCGGCACCCCAAGACCGCCACGATCCCGGCGGGAAGGTTCGCTTGCGGCTGCCCGAAGGAGTGATGGGCGGGGCCGTGTATTCGCCCTGCGGACGCTATCGCCAGAGGCTCAGCCGAGACTGGACACCACAGGGCGTTGCCGCGCGCACGGTGCTCTTCGTGGGCATGAATCCCTCGGTGGCGAGCGCCGAGGTCTCGGACCCGACCTGTCACCGCGAGCTCATGTTTGCCCGTGACTGGGGCTATACCCGATATCTCAAGGGCAATGTGCTCGATTGGCGGGCGACCGCGCCGCGCGATCTGCCCGCAGATCCAGACGTGGCCTGCAGCGTGGCGAACATCCCCGCACTGAGCGCAATGGCGCAGGAGGCGGATCTCGTTGTGCTGGCGTTTGGCAAACTGCAGGCGCGTTATCAGGGCGTCGTGCGGGCGGTGATCGATGCCGTGGCGGCGACAGGGCGGCCACTGAAGTGTCTGGGGCTCAACAAGGATGGATCGGCCAAGCACCCGCTTTATCTGCGCAAGGACACGCTCTTGGAAGATTTTCCGCTAGATTTTTCACAGCCACGAGAGCCGCTTTGACGATGATTGAACGGATCTGATACGCAAAGGGGCGCTCTTGCGTAAGCGCCCCTTCGGCCTTGTGCTGAGGGGTTCCTATTCCTCGATGCCGAGCGCCACGAAACGTGGCTCGCCAGCGCGGCGCACCAGAAGCAGAAGTGATTTGCGCCCGGCATCCTTGGCTTCGGTGATCCGTTCCTCGAGGTCGCGGATCGTGGCAACCTTTTGCTGACCTGCCTCGGTGATCAGATCGCCCGCCCGCAGGCCTTTTTCGTAGGCTTCGGACAGTTCATCGACATCGGTAAGCACAAGCCCGGTCACGGTGTCGTCGATCTCGAGTTGTGCGCGAAACTCATCCGTCAGCGGGCTCAGGGTCAGGCCGAGCATGGATTTTTCGACCGGAGCCTCTCTCTCTTTGCCCGGTTGCGCGACGGGGGTTTCTCCCTCGGCTTCTTCGCGGCGACCAAGCGTGATGTCGAGCGTCGTGGTCTTGCCGTCGCGGAACACGACGACGCGCACCGACTTGCCGACTTCCGTGTTGCCCACTTCGCGCACGAGGCTACGGGTATCGGCCACATCCTTGCCGTCGAAGGATGTGATCACGTCGCCAGCCAGCATCCCGGCCTCCGCTGCCGGGCCTTCGGGCACATCGGTCACGAGCGCGCCCTTGGCCTTGTCAAGCCCCATCGCTTCGGCCACGTCGTTGGTCACGTCTTGGATCCGCACCCCAAGCCAGCCACGGCGGGTCTCGCCGAATTCCTGCAATTGACCGACCACACGCTTGACCACGTTCGAGGCCATGGAAAAGCCGATCCCGATAGAGCCACCGGTCGGGCTGAGGATTGCCGTGTTCACCCCAACCACATCGCCATCGAGGTTGAAGAGCGGTCCGCCGGAATTGCCGCGGTTGATAGCGGCGTCCGTCTGGATGTAATCGTCATAGGTGCCCGAGAGCGCGCGATTGCGCGCGGATACAATCCCGGCAGAGAGCGAAAACCCCTGCCCGAGGGGGTTGCCCATGGCCAGCACCCAGTCGCCGACTTTTGCGGTGTCGCTATCGCCAAACTTGACAAAAGGAAGCGGTTTGGGCGCCTCGACCTTCAAGAGGGCGATGTCGGTCTTGGGATCGGTGCCAATCACCTTGGCGGGCAGCGTCTCGCCCGAGTAGAATTCGATGATGATCTCGTCGGCGCTTTCGATCACGTGGTTGTTGGTGACAACGTAGCCGTCCTCGGAGACGACAAAGCCCGAGCCGAGCGCCGAGGACCGGCGCGGGCGGTCACCTTCGCCCTGACGGTTGCGGAACTGGTCGAAAAAGTCCTCGAAAGGCGAGCCCTCGGGCACGATGGGAGAGGGGCCGGTGGGCTGCTCAACGACCGTCGATGTGGTGATGTTGACCACCGCCGGACTGATCTGTTGGGCCAGATCGGCAAAACTGTCGGGCTGCGCACGTGCCGCCACGGCTTGGGCGAGCACCAGCGCAACGATCAGCGCCATCAGTGCCAGCCGACGTAGAGGACCTGTATCCGTTTGGGCAATGGAAATCGTTCGGAGTGTCACGCCAATATCTCCTTTGGTCTGTGTCATTCGCCGGTGTTGGACAAGCACCGCGCGTTGCGTTCAATGTAGGGCGCCGGGGACGGATCGGAAAGATCGCAGTTTCATGTCACATGCATGTGACTCCTTCGCCTCGGCGAAGGCAAGAGCCTTGGCGATCAGGCCCCAAGGCTCTTGGCCCCCCAGACCATTGCCAGCCCGAGCACCAGTGCAAGAAGACCCATCAGGCGGCGGGCCTCGGGCGGGAGTGCCGCAAGCGCCACGAGCATCTGATCGACAAGCGAAGGGGCCAGTGCATAGACCAGCCCCTCGACGATCAGCACCAGCCCTAGGGCCAGAAGCGCAGTTTCAATCATTCCGGAGCATTGCCCGAGCGCATGTAGTCGAAGAATTCGCTGTCCTGCGTCATCACGATCGAGGAATTTCCGGACTGCAATGCATTTTCATACGCCTGAAGCGAGCGGTAGAAGGCGAAGAATTCGGGATCGGCGCCAAAGGCCTCGGCAAAGATCGCGTTGCGTTCGGCATCGGCCTCGCCCCGGACCACCTGCGCCTGCCGTTCGGCATCCGACAGCGTCTCGGTCACCGTGCGGTCGGCGAGCGCCCGGACACGCTGCGCGGCCTCGTTGCCGCGGGCGATCTCGTCGGCCGCTTCGCGCTCGCGTTCGGCCCGCATCCGGGCAAAGGTGGCCTCGAGGTTCTGGTCGGGCAGGTTGGTCTGTTTCAGACGCACGTCCACCACATCAAGGCCAAGGCCTTCGGCGCTGCGCTGTGACTGCCTCTGAATGCGTCGCATCAGCTCGCGGCGATCTTGCGACAGGATCGTATCCGACGTGACCTGATCAGCCCCCAACACCTCGCGGATCTGGGCGTTGAGGATCGAGGAAAGCCGGTCCTCGGCGACCCGGAGGCCTCCGATACCCACGGCCTGACGGAACTGAACCACGTCCCGGATCCGGTAGCGGGCAAAGGCATCGACCACCAGCCGGCGATCGTCCGAGGGCGTCACTTCGATCGTGTCGGTGTCAAGCGACAGGATGCGGGCGTCATAGCGCACGACCTCCTGAATGAAGGGTATCTTGAACGACAGGCCCGGGTCTTCCTTGACCGCCTTGATCTGGCCGAATTGCAACACCAAAGCCTTCTCGCGTTCATCGACCACGAAAACCGAGGACAAACCCAGAAACAGGATCACGACCACAAAAGGGATGAAAATCTTTGCCTTGCCCATGATCTCAGTTCCCCTCTCCGGTGGTGTTGCGACGCAGCTCATTCAGCGGCAGATAAGGCACGACATTACTGCCGCCCTCACCGCCGACGACCGAGCCGTCGAGAATGGTCTTGTCGATGCCGCCCAGAACCCGCTCCATGGTTTCAAGATAAAGACGCTTTCGCGTCACTTCAGGGGCCTTGGAATATTCTGTGAGAACAGACGTGAAGCGACTTGCATCGCCCGAAGCCTCATTGACCACGCGCGCCCGAAATCCCTCGGAGTCTTCGAGGATCTGCGCGGCCTGACCGCGGGCTTCGGCAAGAACGCGGTTGGCATAGGCATCGGCCTGCCGTTGCAGCCGGTCGCGTTCCTGCTCGGCGGCCTGCACCTCGCGGAAGCTGTCGATCACGTCGCGTGGCGGATCGGCCTTGTCGAGGTTGACCCGGACGATACGGATGCCGCTGTCATAATCATCCATCGTTTCCTGGATGTTCTGCATGGCCGTATCTGCAATGATGCCCCGGTCCCGGTTGAGGATCGGCGACAGGTTCGAGGCGGCAATGATCTCGCGCATCACCGATTCCGAGACCGCCTGCACGGTTAGTTGCGGATCACGGATATTGAACAGCGCCTTTGACGGGTCGGAAATGTTCCAGACCACCTGAAAATTGATGTCCACGATATTGGCGTCCGTCGTCAGCATCAGACCGTCATTGCTGGAGCCTTGCCGGTTGCCGATCGTCTCGGTGCGTTCCGACGTCACATTCATCACTTCGGCTGTGACCACTGGCCAGGGCGCAAAGTTCAAACCGGGATTGCCGGTCTTGTAATACTTGCCGAGGAACAGTTCGACAGACTGTTCTTCCGGTTTGACCGTGTAGACGCTGGCAAATGCCCAGAGCGCCACCGCTCCAAGCACGGCCAGCCCGATCGTGCCCTTGCCTAATTGTGGGCCTTCGCTGCCAGCGTTACCACCGCCCCTGTTGCCGCCGCCACGCCCGCCCATCAGGACGCGCAGTCGGTCTTGGCCTCTGCGCACCAGTTCGTCGATCTCGGGCAGTTGCGGGCCACCTTCCGGCGGGCGTCTTCCGCCACCGGTGTTTCGGTCGCGGTCATCGCCGCCGCCAGAGTTGCCGCCGCCGCCCCATGGGCCACCAGAATTTCCTGCCATAAGCTTTGTCTTTCCCTTCTATCCCGACTCTGACGCTGTTGTTCACTAACCTGTGCAGCACAGGCAAAAAATCAACCCGCGCGCACCGGGGTTTTCATCGTTACAAGTTCTTCGGACATCGTGGGATGCACCGCCACGGTGCGGTCGAAATCCTCTTTGTCAGCGCCCATCTTGATCGCAATTCCCGCCAGTTGGATCAATTCGCCCGCACCGGGGGCAACGATATGACAGCCCAGAACCTTTCGCGTTGTCTGGCTGACGATCAGTTTCATCAGCACCCGGTCCGGACAGCCTGCAAAGGCGCTCTTCATCGGGCGAAAAGACGTGGCATAGACTTCGATCGGCTCGCGGTCACGGGCCTCTTCCTCGCTCAGACCCACGGTGCCCATCTCGGGCTGGGTGAAGATTGCGGTCGGGATCAGGACATGATCGACCGGAGTCGGGTTGCCCTTGAACACAGTTTCGACAAAGGCCATGCCGTCACGGATCGCTACCGGCGTAAGGTTGACCCGGTCGGTCACGTCGCCGATCGCGTAGATCGACGGCACACCGGTCTGGCTGTAGCGGTCGACCACGATCTCACCCTTGCGACCCACGGCCACGCCTGCCGCTTGCAGCCCGAGATCTTCTGTATTGGGGGCGCGACCGGTGGCGAACATCACCTTTTCGAAAACCGCCTCTCTGCCATTGGTGGCCTTGACGCGATAGCCACCGGGGGCGGGCTCGATCGACAGGATGTTGGTGCCCAGATGCAGGGTGACGCCCGATTGGATCATTTCGTCAGAGACCAGCCCACGCGCCTCGTCGTCAAAGCCGCGCAGGATCTGCGCGCCGCGGTAATACTGTGTCACCTGAACGCCCAGACCGTTGAGAATACAAGCGAATTCGCAGGCGATATAGCCGCCGCCGATGATCAGGATGGATTTGGGCAGCGAGTCGAGATGAAAGATATCATTCGAGGTTATCCCGTGTTCCGCCCCTGGCAGGCCAGGTTTCTCCGGCCGCCCGCCCGTCGCGATCAGGATATGCTTGGCGCATTTTCTGGTGCCATCGGGCAGTTCAACGGTATGCGGATCCACAAGCCGCGCTCGGGCGTCAAAGGTCTCGACCCCGTTGGTCTGGAGAACACCGCGATAGACGCCTTCCAGCCGGTCGAGTTCCATATGCAGTTTCTTCCGGAACCTATCCCAGTCAAATGCACCCGTTTGAACCGCCCAGCCATAGGCCTGTGCCTCGGCCATTGCAGTTGGATATTCGGATGCAAAGACCATCAGTTTCTTAGGCACACAGCCCCGGATCACGCAGGTGCCGCCATAGCGGTCCTCTTCGGCCAGTGCCACGCGCGCGCCGCCCTGCGCCGCCACACGCGCCGCGCGCACCCCGCCAGAGCCGCCGCCAATCACGAAAAGATCATAGTCGAATGTCATGCCTGCCCCAGCCTCAGTCGTTCAGATCGGTAAAGAGGTTGTCAGCCTCGACGAAATCGAGGCGGTCCTGTTCGACAGTGCCTTCGTTGATGTTGCGCGTCTCGACGCGACCATCACCATGTCCCACGATCACCACATCGCACACATCGAGGAACAGCCCGTTCTCCACGAGGCCTGGTACTTGATTGAGAGCCATGGAAAGACGATGCGCATTGCCGATCCGGTTGAGATGCAGATCAAGGATGTAATTGCCCTCATCGGTCATAAAGGCCCGCCCGCCATTCATCCTGAGGGAGGCATCACGGCCCATAACATCCATGTTGATCAGCAACTCTTCGATCAGCGACTTCGTGGTCTGCCAGCCAAAAGGAATGACCTCGACAGGAAGCGGAAAGGCTCCCAGCGTCTCGACCTCCTTGGCAGCGTCTGCGATGACGATCATCTGGTCCGAGGCCGTGGCCACGATCTTTTCCTGCAAGAGCGCCCCGCCGCCGCCCTTGATCAGATTGAGATTCCTGTCGAACTCATCGGCGCCATCAATCGTCAGGTCGAGCCATTTTGCCTCATCAAGGCTGATCACCTCTATTCCGACCTCGCGCGCGAGATCCGCCGTGCGGGTGGAAGTGGGCACGCCCTTGATCCGCAGCCCGTCCTCGCGCACCAACTCGCCCAGGCAGCGCACCATCCAGGCGGCCGTCGAACCGGTCCCGAGGCCCACGCGCATCCCGTCCTCGACGAAATCGACCGAGCGCTTTGCCGCGACGAACTTGGCTTTGTCGATGGGTGACAATTCTCCGGACATGACAACGACTCCCCCCATGGTTCGCAGAGGTTATAAGAGAGTTGGTCCAGAGGTGCGAGGGCGAATTGCCAGAGCCTGCGGCTGGCAGAACCGGGTTGCTGTCACCCGAGGCAGATCGCCGGGCACCGCACCGCCGTCGCTGTGCAGTCCGATTGAAGCGTCCGATGCTCTCTGCGGGCGCTCACACCTTCGGAAAATACCGCAAGAGCGAGTCCTTGGCGCCGCAGATGTGGCTTTTGGTCAGCGCCGCCGCAGCATCTGCATTTCCAGCTTTGCAAGCGTTCAGAATCGCGAAATGCTCTTCATTTGCACGCCCCATTCCGTTGCTCATCACCAATTGCGCCCGGACATACCGCTCGACCCGGTCCATCGCCTTGTGCGAGACCTCGATGAAGTATTTCAGCGCGCTCGGGCTGTAGAGAGCGGCGTGGAACGCGCGATTGAGATTGCCCCAGTCCATCGGAGTGGTGCAGGCCGAGAAGGCAATGCAGGCCCTTTCAGCGGCCAGAAGGCTGTCGTCTGTCATGCGCGATGTGGCGTCGCGCACGATTTCGGGTTCGATGAGAGCGCGAAAGTCAAAGATTTCTGCGGCTTCGGTCGCCGAGAGGCTGGCGACGACAGCCCCCTTGTAGCGTTGCGTCTTGACAAGGCCCTGTTCCTGCAACCGCGAGATTGCCTCGCGCACCGGGATCCGACTGGTGTTGAAGATGCGCGCGATCTCTTCCTGGCGCAGCGGCTCACCCTCGGTCAGATCGCCCTCGATTATCGCCTTGCGCAGCATGTCGAACACGATGGTCGATGCCGAGGCCATCTCGGAAATATCTATGGATTTCAGATTCATTTCGGGTTCCTGAGTCGCGCTTTGGTAAAACATGGCAAGTTGGAGGGAAAGAGGGAGATTTCCATATTGCATATTGTATCCAATATTCTACTCTGTGGGTCTACGATAAAAAAGAATCTCACAACAGGAGAGAAAGATGTTGAAACGGAGTATTGCGACCGGGGCGCTGTTGTTGACGATGGCGATGCCGGTCTCGGCGGACACGCTGGATGATGTGATCGACCGCGGCACCCTGCGGTGTGGAGTGGTTCTGGATTTTCCGCCGATCGGATATCGGGACGCGAACAACGAGCCTGCCGGCTTTGACGTGGATTACTGCAAGGACATGGCCGCCGCGCTCGAGGTCGAACTCGAGATCCTTCCCCTGACCTGGGCCGAACGACTGCCGGTCATTGTCACGGGGCGCGCGGATGTCGTGTTCGGTGCCACCTCTGACAGTCTGGCGCGGGCCAAGACCGTGGGCTTTTCCATTCCCTATGCGATCTATTATGCGCAAGGCGTGATAGGCAAGGACAGCGGCATCGTGAATTTCGAGGATATCCGCGGCAAGCGCGTCGCGGCGGGTCTGGGCACCGTGCCGGAACAGGAATGGCTCAAGATCGCCAAGGAATGGGGCGAGGAGAACCTCTATCAGGGCTATCAGTCCGAGAACGAGGTGTTTCTGGCCGTGGCACAGGGCAAGGCCGATATCGGTATCACCACCAATACCGCCGTCAAGCCGATTACGGATCAGTATGACAACGTGGTGGCGGGACCGCGGATGCCCTGGACGACCGATTACACCTCGGTTGTCGCCAAGCGCGAGGATGTGTCCTGGTTGAACTACCTCAACCTCTTTGTCACCCATCAGGTGCGCTCTGGCCGCTATCAGGAACTCTGGGGCAAGTATGTCGGCGGCGAGGCCCCCGAATTGCGCATCCCCGGTGTGATGTACTGATCCGCACATCGTCATGGCCCGCTCGCCCGGCGGGCGGGCCACATCACGAGAGGCGCTGATGTTCGACTACAATTTCCATTGGCGCCCGGTGTTCAAGAGCGTTCCGGATCTGCTCGATGCAGGTCTTTTGACCCTTCAGGTTGCGATTTTGTCGATGCTCATCGGCATCGTGATCGGTCTTGGCCTGGCGGTGATCCGCATGAACATGCGCGGGCCGCTCTACTGGTTTGCCACCTCCTGGGTGGAACTGGCGCGCAACACGCCCGCGCTGTTTCAGCTGTTCTTCTTCGGCTTCGGGCTGGGTGCCTTTGGGCTGCATCTGACGCCCTACACGATCGTTCTGGCCGGGCTCAGCTTCAATTGCGCGGGCTATCTGGCGGAAAACTTTCGCGGCGGCTTTCAGGCGGTGCCGGATACGCAGCGCCGCGCCGGGCTCAGCCTTGGCATGACCTCCTGGCAGGTCTATACTCGCATCCTCATCCCGCAGGTCTTTCGCATCGTTTATCACCCGCTCACCAATCAGCTTGTCTGGGCGGTGCTGATGTCCTCGCTGGGGATGCTGGTGGGCTTTCGCGAGCTTTCGGGCGAGACCCAGTTCTTTGCCAGCCGGACCTATCGCATCTTCGAGTATTTCGCGGTGACGGCAGTGATTTACTACGTGCTGGTCAAGCTCATCCTTCTGGCGTCGCGGCTGCTGGCCGTGCGGCTGTTTCGATACTGAGGCGCCCCCAATGCAGAGTGGCATCAACGTCTTTACCAGCTTCGGGACAAATGACATCTGGTTCATGGCTCAGGCCGCGTGGCGCACGCTGATGATCTCTGCGGTTTCCATCGCGCTTGGCACGCTCCTTGGCGTGATTTGCGGCTGGCTGCTGCACGAGGGGCGGATCTTGGCCGCAGTGCTGCTCGCTCCGCTGCTTGATGCCTTCCGCTCGGTTCCGCTGATTATCCAGTTGGTGCTGTTCTACAATTTCGCACCGATCATCGGGCTCAACCTCGATCCCTTTGCGTCGGGTGTCATCGTCCTCACGCTCTACACGGCGGCGCTGGTCGCTAATGTGGCGCAGGGCGGGATGCAGGCGGTCGGCGTGCCGATGCGGCGGGCGGCGCGCAGTCTGGGAATGAGCTACTGGCAGGATTTGCGCTATGTGGTCTTTCCGATCGGCGCGCGCGCGGTCTTTCCCTCCTGGGTGGGGGTGGCGCTCGGCGTGATGAAGGACAGCGCGCTGGTGTCGGTGCTGGGATACGTCGAACTGTTGCGCGCCAGCCAGATCCTGATCACCCGCACGCAGGAACCGCTCTTGATCATCTCGATTGCCGGGGCGTTCTATTTTGCCCTGTCCTATCCGATCTCTCGCTATGCAGCCAAAGTTGAAAAGAGGTGGGTCCAATGATCGAAATCCGCGGCCTGCACAAGTATTTCGGCGCGCTTCATGTCCTCAGAGGCATCGACCTTGACGTGCCAAAGGGCGAGGTTCTGTCGGTCATCGGGGCATCGGGATCGGGCAAATCCACGCTGCTTTACTGCATCAACGGGCTCGAGCCGATCCAGAAGGGCGCGATCCGGGTGGACGGCACTGACGTTCACGCCAAGGGAACCAATCTCAACAAGCTGCGGCAACGCATGGGCATGGTATTTCAGCAATGGAACAGCTTTCCGCATCTGACGGCTCTTGAAAACGTGGCGTTGGCGCCGCGGATCGTGAAGGGTAAATCGCGGGCCGAAGCACGCGAGATCGCGGCCTATCAACTCCAGCATGTTGGTTTGGGCGACAAGCTGAACGCCTATCCCAACGCGCTCTCGGGCGGACAACAGCAGCGGCTGGCAATTGCGCGGGCGCTGGCGATGGAGCCCGACTACATGCTGTTCGACGAGGCGACCTCGGCGCTTGATCCGGAACTGGTGGGCGAGGTGCTCGATACCATGCGGGTGCTGGCCGAAGAGGGCATGACGATGATATGCGTCACGCATGAGATGGGCTTTGCCCGCGATGTCTCGGATCGGGTGGCCTATTTCCACGAGGGCGTGATCGCGGAGATCGGGCCGCCCACGCAGATTTTTGGCGCACCCCGCTCGGAGTTGACCCGCAAGTTTCTGGCCAAGGTTCGCTGACCCGGTCAGACCGACAGACCCGCATTGCACACCACGGTCGGCCCCGCATGGCGTCGGCTCAGAAGGAGGAGAAGGACATGACGAAGAATGTTTTCACGGGCTGTATGCCGGCCTTACTGACACCCTGCACGCCCGATCGCAAACCGGATTACGACAAGCTCGTCGCCAAGGGGCAAGAGTTGGTCGGGCTCGGCATGTCTGCGGTGATCTATTGCGGCTCGATGGGCGACTGGCCCCTGCTGACCGATGCCGAGCGGATGGAAGGCGTGGCGCGGCTCTGCGCCGCCGGCGTGCCGGTGGTGGTGGGGACCGGGGCCGTCAATACAAGCGTGGCGGTGGCCCATGCGCGCCATGCGGCGGAGGTCGGTGCACTGGGGTTGATGGTGATCCCGCGAGTGCTGTCGCGCGGCCCGTCGATTGCCGCGCAGAAGGCGCATTTCGAGGCGATCCTGTCCGCCGCGCCAACCCTGCCTTCGGTGATCTACAACAGTCCCTATTACGGCTTTTCCACGCGGGCGGACCTGTTCTATGCCTTGCGTGCGGCACATCCAAATCTGGTCGGATTCAAAGAATTCGGCGGCTTCGACGATCTGCGTTATGCGGCCGAAAACATCACCTCGCAGGACGCCGATGTGACGCTGATGATCGGCGTGGACACCGCCGTCTATCACGGGTTTGTCAATTGCGGGGCGACGGGGGCGATCACCGGCATCGGCAACGTCCTGCCGCGCGAGGTGCTGCATCTGGTGGCGCTCTGCCAACGCGCGGCCAAAGGCGATGCCGAGGCGCGGCAGCGCGCCCGCGAACTGGACGAGGCGATGGCGGTGCTGTCGAGTTTCGACGAGGGCCCCGATCTGGTGCTCTATTTCAAGCACATGATGGTGCTGAAAGGCGAAGAGGCTTACCGGCTGCATTTCAACGAGAGCGACCGACTCTCGCCGTCGCAGCAAGGCTATGTCGAGCGGCAATACGCCCTCTTTCGCGCCTGGTATGCCGACTGGTCGCGGCAGGGCGGGGTGATTGCGCAATGCGCGTGATCGACAGCCATACCGGTGGCGAGCCGACGCGGGTGATCGTGGCGGGCGGCCCCGATCTTGGCGCGGGCCCGCTGCCTTTGCGCGCGGCGCAGCTTCAGTCGGAGCATGGCGATCTGTGCAAGGCTGTCCTGCTCGAGCCGCGCGGCAATGATGCGATGGTGGGTGCCCTTCTGGTGTCGCCCTCGGCGCCGGATTGCGTCACGGGGGTGATCTATTTCAACCCCATCGCCAATCTCGGCATGTGTGGCCATGCCACCATTGGTCTGGCGGTGACGCTGGCGCATCTGGGGCGGATTGGTCCGGGGCGGCACCGCTTTGAAACCCCGGTGGGCGTGGTCGAGGTCACGCTGCACGACGCGCATACCGTCTCGGTCGTCAATGTCGAGAGCGACCGGCTCTTCCATGCCGTCACCGTGGACGTTCCGGGCGTGGGGCCGGTCACGGGCGATGTCGCCTGGGGCGGCAACTGGTTCTTTCTGGTCAAGCAGAGCCCGATCGCGCTCAACTCGTCGAACATCGCGGCGCTGACTGATCTCACCTTGCGCATTCGCGCGGCGCTCGATGAGGCCGGGATCACCGGGCGCAATGGTGCCTGGATCGACCATATCGAGCTCTTCGGCCCGCCCGCTGATCCCGCCGCCAACGGGCGCAATTTCGTGCTCTGCCCGGGCGGCGCCTATGACAGGTCGCCCTGCGGCACCGGATCCTCGGCAAAACTCGCCTGTCTTGCGGCCGACGGCGTGCTCGCGCCCGGAGAGGACTGGGTGCAGGAGAGCATCATTGGCAGCACCTATCGCCTGAGCTACCAACCCGGAGCGAATGGCGGCGTCATTCCAACCATTACAGGCCAAGCCTTTGTCACCGGTGAGGCAGATCTGATCTTTGACCCGGCAGACCCATACGCAAAGGGCATTCGCCTTTGAGAGCGACTAGGAACGGACCAAACCATGCTGCGGGATGAACAGGTTCAGGATATCGTTGTGATCGGTGCCGGGATCATCGGCATTAACGTGGCTCTCGCCCTGCAAAGACATGGGGCCGACGTTCTTGTCTTCGATCGCACGGGCGTGGGGGCCGAGGCCTCGCAGAGCAATGCCGGAGCGTTTGCCTTCAGCGATATCGTGCCGCTGGCGACACCGGGCGTTTTGTGGCGCGCGCCGCGCTGGCTTCTCGACCCGCTTGGGCCGCTCAGCATTCCGCCGTCCTACGCTTTGCCGCTCCTGCCGTGGCTGCTGCGCTTCTTCCGCGCGAGCCTGCCAGACCGCTACGCCGCAGGGCTTGCGGCGCAGGCCGCGCTGATGACGCTGTCACGGGAGGCGCTGGAGCGGCAGGTGGCAAACGTTGATGCCGGACATCTGCTGTTACGCGAGGGGCAGTTGCAGATCTTCGACTCCGAGCAGACATTCCGCGCCAGTCTTCCTGTCTGGGAGGAACGCGCGCGCCATGGGATCCGGTTCGATCTTCTGCACGGCGCCGACGCCCTTGCCAAACTTCAACCCGGTCTCGACCCGCGTTTCAAACATGCGGGCTTTACCCCGGATTGGCTCAATACCTGCGATCCAGCGGCTTGGCTTGCGCATCTGGCCGAGACATTCCGGCAGCGCGGCGGCCGCATTGAACGGGCCGAGGTGGTAGCCCTGAAGGCAGAAGAAAACAGCGTTCACCTGAGGTTGTCGGGGAGAGAGGTTCAATCTGCACGGCAGGTAATCGTGGCGGCGGGGGCGTGGTCGCATCATCTGGCGCGCACGCTCGGCGACAGGATTCCGCTCGAAACCGAGCGCGGCTACAACACGACGCTGCCCGAGGGCGCCTTTGACCTGCGCACCCATCTGACCTTTTCCGATCATGGCTTTGTCGTCTCGCGCATCAATGGCGGGGTGCGTGTGGGGGGCGCAGTCGAACTTGGCGGCCTCCGCCGCCCCCCCGATTTCAGGCGATCGCAGGTGCTGCTGGCCAAGGCCGCACGCTTTCTGCCGGGGCTGCGGACCGAGGGAGGCACAGAATGGATGGGCTTTCGCCCCTCGCTTCCCGACAGCTTGCCGATCATCGGCCGTTCGCCCCACTGCGCCCGCGTGATCCATGCCTTTGGGCATGGCCATCTCGGCCTGACACAGGCGGCGGCGACGGGGGAGATCGTTGCGGCCCTTGCCCGCGACATTCCTGCGCCAATCGATCTGACCCCGTTTTCCGCAAACCGCTTCTGAAAGGACCGACCCATGAAGATCACCGCCATCACCGTCTATCAGGTGGACCTGCCGCTCAAGGAGGGTCGCTACAGCTGGTCGAACGGCAATTTCGTCGAAGTGTTCGACAGCACCGTGGTGGAAATCGTAACCGATGAGGGGCTGAGCGGACATGCCGAATGCTGCCCATTGGGATCTGCCTATCTGCCCTCCTTCGCACTGGGTGTGCGCGCGGGGCTCGCCGAACTCGCCCCACATCTGATCGGTCTTGATCCGCGCAACATCGGTCAGGTCAACCGGGTGATGGATGCAGCACTGCGCGGTCATCCCTATGCCAAGGCGCCGATCGACATTGCCTGCTGGGATCTTCTGGGCAAGGCGACCGGTCAGCCCGTCTATACGCTGCTGGGCGGCGCCGCGCAGGAGGATGTGGTGCTCTACCGCGCGATCAGTCAGGAGGCACCCGAGATCATGGCCAAGAAGATCGAGGGCTATGCCGCCGAGGGCTATACCAAGTTCCAGCTCAAGGTCGGCGGCGACGCCAACGAGGATATCGCGCGCATCCATGCCACGCGCGCGGTGCTCAAGCCGTCGGACCTGCTGGTCGCGGACGCCAATACCGGCTGGACCCGGCACGAGGCGGCGCGCGTGGTCGGCGCGGTCTCTGGACTCGATGTCTATATCGAGCAGCCCTGCCTGACCTATGAGGAATGCGTCTCGATTCGCCGCCGCACCGCCCTGCCTTTCGTGCTCGACGAGGTGATCGACGGCACTGGGATGCTGGTGCGAGGTCTGGCCGAGGATGCGATGGACGTGATCAACCTCAAGATCTCCAAGGTAGGCGGGCTCAGCCGCGCGAAACTCATGCGCGATCTCTGCGTTGAGCAGGGCATCCCGATGACGATCGAGGACACCTGGGGCGGCGACATCACGACGGCGGCGATCGCCCATCTGGCGCGCTCGACACCGTCGGATTTCACCTTCTCGGCGACCGACTTCAACAGCTACGGGACGAAGGACATCGCCGAAGGTGCGCCGCGCCGGATCAACGGCCGGATGACGGCAGCGGATCGTCCCGGACTGGGGATCACGCCGATTTACGACGCCCTCGGCAATCCTGTCGCACGCTACACCTGAGGAACGGACATGCGCAGCATCAAGACCATTCACGTCATCTCCGCCCATGCCGAAGGCGAGGTGGGCGATGTCATCGTCGGCGGCGTCCTGCCGCCCCCCGGGGCCACGATCTGGGAACAGCGGACGTTTGTTGCCGAGGACGAATCCTTGCGCAATTTCGTACTGAACGAGCCGCGCGGCGGGGTGTTCCGGCATGTCAATCTGCTGGTGCCGCCGAAAAACCCCGAGGCCGAGGCCGCTTTCATCATCATGGAGCCCGCCGATACGCCGCCGATGTCCGGGTCGAACTCGATCTGTGTCGCGACGGTTCTTCTCGATGGCGGATTGATCCCGATGACCGAGCCAGTGACCAATCTGGTGCTCGAGGCACCGGGCGGGCTGGTGCGCGTCCGGGCGGACTGTCGGAACGGCAAGGCCGAACGCATCCATGTGCGCAACGTCCCCAGCTTTGCCGATCGACTGGCGGTGCCGCTGGAGGTTGAGGGTCTGGGAACACTGAAGGTCGATACCGCCTATGGCGGCGACAGTTTCGTCATGGTCGAGGCGCGGGATGCGGGCTTTGCCATCACCGCCGACGAGGCGGGCGATATTGCCCGCATGGGGATGCGCATCACGCGCGCCGCGAACGAACAGCTTGGCTTTGTGCATCCCGAGAACCCGGCGTGGGATCACATTTCCTTCTGTGCTTTCTGTGGTCCGGTTACGGTCGAGGGCAATCGGCTGCTCGGCCGCTCTGCGGTGGCGGTGCGCCCCGGCAAGGTGGATCGCTCGCCAACCGGTACCGCCCTCTCGGCGCGCCTCGCCGTGATGGCAGCCAGGGGCCAGATCACCGAGGCTCAGATTTTCGAAGCAAGTTCAATCATCGCCTCGACGTTCACGGGACGGATTGTTGGCAGCGCGCGCGTCGGCGGCAGACCGGCGGTCATCCCCGAGATCAGCGGCCGGGCATGGATCACCGGCATTCACCAGCACATGCTCGATCCCGACGATCCCTGGCCGCTGGGTTATCGGTTGAGCGACACCTGGGGCGCTTGAGACGGGATCGTCCTGCGCGCCTCGCCATCACCTTGTCTCTGGCCTCGTGCCCTGCCGGAGATAGTGCGCGCAGCCGGTGACTGCGGCATGATCGTCGATGATGAGCGTGAGCGGCATGGCCAGCAGGATCTCTGTGTATGGGCCTTTTGCGGTGAAACAGTCTCGCATCCCGAGCGAGAGGAGATGCGCTGCAAGGGTGCGGGCCGTGCCGCCGATCAGAAAGACGCCACCTGTCGCCATATGGCTCAGCGCAAGATTGCCCAGAACCGTGCCGAGAAGCCGCGCAAAGACCCTGAGCGTTGCGGTTGCCGCGGCTTCGCCTCTGACATGGGCGTTGACGATTTCCGGCGGCGGCAGGACGGTGCCGGTCCGCAGGCGGTGCAGGCGGGTCAGACCCGGGCCCGACAGCAGCGCCTCATAGGGTTTGTGGGGAATGTCCGTTGCAAGCGCCGAGATGAGGGCGTTGGTGGCCTCATCCATATGTGGCAGGCTGGAATGCCCGGCCTCCGAAGGGGGGACGAACGGGCGCGGGCCAAGGCGATGCGCCACGGCGATGTTGCTGCCGGTGCCAAGACCCATGACCAGGCGCGGGCCCAAAGGGTCCGGCGCGCCGGAAACGAGCTGCAAGACCGACTCCGGCGCCAGATCGTCAAGCGCCCAGGCCTGCGCCTGAAGGTCGTTGAGCAGATGTACCTCCGAAACGCCGGTCGCGTTGCGCAACACGCGGCTGTCAATGAACCAGTCGAGATTGGTCAGTTGCGCGGTGCCGCTGGAAACCGGGCCGGCGACCCCGGCGCAGAGGGTCGTGGGGAGGGCTTCCCGGGCCGCGAGATAGTCGGCGAGCAAGGGCGCCAGCCCCGGAAAACCAGCATTCTGGAATGTTTGTGCTGTGCCGGGCACCAGTCCGGCAGGCGTGGCAAGCGCAACCCGCGTGTGGGATGCCCCGACATCGGCCAGCAGCCACTCAGCCATCGCGCCAGCGGGCGACCGTGGCACGCGCGCTCTGGGCCAGCATCACCACGTCGATCCCCACGGCCAGAAACTGCGCGCCCCAGTCGCGGTAGGTCAGCGCGGTGGTGCGGTCGAGCGCGAGAATGCCTGCCGCCTTCTGCGACGCGGCGATGCGGGCAAGCGCGGACCTGATCGCCACCTGCACTGGCGCGGCGCTGCTGTCGCCGAGATACCCCATGTCTGCGGCCAGATCGGACGGCCCGATAAAGACGCCATCGACGCCCTCGACCGTCAGGATATCCTCGAGCGCGTTGAGGCCCGCCCGCGTCTCGACCTGCACCAAAAGGCACATCTGCGCGTTGGCGGTGGGGATGTAATCGGCGACGCCGGAGAACTGCGAGGCGCGCGCCAGAGCCGCGCCGGAGCCGCGCAGGCCGTCGGGCGGATAGCGCATCGCGCGCACCAGAGCGCGGGCCTGATCCGCGCTTTCGACCATCGGGATGAGCAACGTCTGCGCGCCCGCGTCGAGCACCTGCTTGATCGCCCAGACCTCTCCCATCGGCAGGCGCACCACTGGCTGGCTGTGCTTGCCGGCAAGCACGGCGAGTTGCGCCGAGATCGTCCGCAGGTCGTTTGGGGCATGTTCGGCATCGATCACCAGCCAGTCAAACCCGGCGCTGGCCAGAATCTCCGTGGCATAGGCATCGGCAAAGCCTGCCCAGCAGCCATAGAGCCGGTCCCCCCGCGCGAGGGCGGACTTGAACAGGTTTTCGGGAGCGGGCATGGTGGGTCTCCTTCTTGGCGGCTTGCCTCAGCATAGACCGGCCGCAACAGGGTTGGCGAGGGGGCGCGTGATCTTTCGCTCGCCCTTTGCCGGCAGGTCGTTTAGTCAACGTCAAGGGAGGAACGGACGCATGAAACTGGTGCTGCATCACATCAATCTCGCGACCGACAGGGTCGAGGACATGGAAGCATTCTACCGCGATGTGCTTGGGCTGGAGGTGCCACAGACCGATATTCCGGTTCTGGAAAAGAACAAGGGTTACGCCGGCGATGTGGCGTTTGTCTGGGATGGGGCGATCCAGACTCATCTGGCGCGGCGCGACGCACAGGCCGGATTTCGCGCCGGACAGATCGTCAACCCGGTGGCGCAGGGTCACATTGCCTATCGCACCGATGACATCGCGGCGGTCATGGCGCATCTCGACGCCAAGGGTGTGCCCTATTCCGACTGGGGCAACCGCGCGGTTGCGGGCTGGCACCAGATTTTCTTCTATGATCCCGATGGCAACGTGATCGAAGTTCATCAAAAGACGACATGAGCCATGCATGAGCATCTCAAGGGCGTGCTGATCACCGGTCTGGGTGTGCTCTTCGTGGTGCCGGATTCGTTGTTTGTGCGCCTGATTGACGGCGATCCGGCGTCGATCTCGTTCTGGCGCGGGCTCACGGCGGGCAGCGTGATCCTTGTGGGCGTGCTGATGACGCATGGGCTGCGCGGGTTTCAATCCGTGGCGCGAACGGGAAGGCCCGGACTGATCTATACGGTGCTGATTGCGATCACGGCCCCCGGATTCGTGCTGGCGATCAGTTGGACGAGCGTGGCGAATGTGGTCTTTATCTTGGCGTCGATGCCAGTCTTTGCCGCGCTATTCAGCCGGGTGTTTCTCGGCGAGGCGATCAGCCGAAGGATGGTTTGGACCATGCTGGGGGTGTTCGTGGGGCTTGGGATCATCGCCTGGGGATCGGGAGAGACACAGGGCGCACACTGGAGCGGCGATCTGGTCGCCGTGGGCGTCTCTGCCAATTTTGCCGCCGCGATGACGGCGGCGCGGCAGTTGCGTGCCGTGTCGATGATCCCGGCCATTCCGCTTGCATTTCTGGGCGCGTCGCTGGCGATCTGGCCGCTGGCAGAGCCAATGAGGATCTGGGCGCAGAACTGGCCGCTCATTCTGGCGCATGGCGCGTTCATCAGCGTCTCGACCTGCCTGTTAACTCTGGGGCCGCGCTATATTTCCTCGGCGGAGGTGGCCTTGCTGATCCTGCTCGAATCCGTGCTGGCCCCGCTTCTCGTCTGGGCTGTGATCGGCGAGGATCCAGGCGGCTGGACCGTGCTGGGCGGGACGGTTGTTATCGGAGCGCTCTTCGCCTCCAACCTCTGGGCGCTGATCTATCAGCACCGCCTGCGCAACCGGCCGCACCCACGTACCGGCCCGCCTGTTTGAAAGGAGTGCCATGACCCAAGACGATACACCAGGCGAGGCGCCCTGTTTTGCCCATCACCTTGTCGGCGGTCATGTCGTCGATGCCGCCACCTGGCGCGACGTCAACCGCTTTCGCAAGGCCGAGCGCGCGCGTCTCTATGCGGCGCGGCGCACCCTGTCGCAGGAAGAATTGCGCGCCGAGTCTGACAGCGTCATGGGTGCGCTCAGCGATGAGATCGGCGATCCCAAGGGGCGCATCATCGCGGGCTATTGGCCGATACGGGGAGAGATGGACCTTCGGTCCTTCCTCGGCGATCTGACATTGCGCGGCGCTGAGGTCGCCCTGCCTGTGGTCACAGCCAAGGGTGCGCCGGTCGCTTTTCACCGCTGGCATCCCGGATGCGCCATGACGCGGGGGTTCTGGAACATCCCGGTACCCGCCACGGCCGAGGTTTTGCGCCCGGATCTGGTGATCGTGCCGCTCTTGGGGGTGGACGCCCAAAACTACCGGCTTGGCAATGGCGGGGGCTATTACGACATGGCGCTTGCAGCCCTCGTCCCGCGCCCGCGCACGATCGGCGTTGGTCACAGCTTTTGCGAGATCGTCACGATCTTTCCGCAGCCTTGGGATATTCCGATGGACCGTATCGTCCTCGGGCTCGCGCCTTAGAAATTGACCGTGACACCGGGCAGGTTCAGGGCCTTCATGAGGTCGCGCAGCTCCTGACGGGCGGCGATGTTGGAGATGTTGAGCCCCTTGACCCCGATATCCTTGAGATCGAGGAGCGTCAGTCCACGTGGAAACAGTTCGCGAAAGATCACCCGCTCGTTGAAGCCGGGCGCGATCCGAAAGCCGATCCGTTTCGACAGCGCCTCGATCGCATCTCCCATCTTCTGCTTGTTGACCATCTGCTGCGCCCCCATACGGTTGCGCACGACGATCCAGTCGATGGCGCGCAGACCCGCCTGCGCGCGCAGTTGACGGGCATTCCAGACCATTTCGGAATAGACCGAGGGGCCGAGGATCTTGCGCCCGTCGCTGTCGATATGAGCGAGAAGATCAAAGTCGATGAAGCTGTCGTTCAGCGGTGTGATCAGAGTGTCGGCAAGACTGTGCGCGACCTGGCTCAGGCGGGTATGCGAACCAGGGCAGTCAATGACGATGAAATCGCTGTCGGGTTCCAACGCGGCGACAGCAGCGGAGAGGCGGCGGTCATAGACGTTTTCACCGGGGCGCAGCTGATCGTTGGCCACATCGGGCAGGTCGTGAAAGCGGGGGCTGGGCAAGTTGAGCCCGGATTTCTTCATGAACTTTGCTCGGTTGTCGGCATAGCGCCCGAAGGTGCGCTGGCGCAGGTCAAGATCGAGTGCGCTGGTCTTGTGGCCAAGGCGGGCAAGTGCCGTGGCCACATGCATCGAGACGGTGGACTTGCCCGCACCGCCCTTTTCATTGCCGACGACGATGATATGCGCCATGATCACTTTCCCCTCGGGTCGCGGGCAGCCGCGATATTTTTGCGAAACAGTATCGTCTGGCGCTGCAATAGGGAAGGGTGCGAGGGCTGGTCAAGCGTCTTTGCAGACAAGGTGTTGCACCTTTTGCAGATCGCCTAAAGACGCGGCTTTTGCTGGCACCTGACCGGCCGCGGCGTTAGGGTCGCGCCCATGTCCGAGACCGCGCTCACATTTTCCCCCGATCAGGCCGAGGCGCATGACCGCATCGTCGAGATGCTGCGAGGCGTGGGCGTCGATCTGGATGAGGGCGCGCTCACCCCGCCGCGCGACGGCAAATCGGCCGTGATGGCCGTCGTCGGCAAGGCTGGATCGGGCAAGACGCTGCTGCTGGCCGCACTCTATCACGCATTGACGGAGGCGGGGCTCGAGATCGTCTCGGGCGATTATGAAGGGCGCAAACGGCGCGATCGGCGCACCCTGGCGATCCTTGCGCCGACCAACAAGGCGGCGAGCGTCCTGCGCCTGCGCGGGGTTCCGGCGACGACCATCCACCGCATCCTCTATACCCCCGTCTATCACCCGGAATATGAGAAGATCGCCGAATGGCTGGCGGGCCAGGGCACCCGGCCTGCCATCGAAGGGCTCACGGATCTCGCGCTCGACCGGGCGCTGGCCTTTTACCAGACGACCAGATCCATCCCCGGCGCTCTGGCGGTGGCAGGGCTGCGGGGATCCGATTTCATCACCGGCTGGAAACGCCGCGAGGAGCCGCTCGATATCGGGTTTGTCGATGAGGCGAGTATGCTTGATGCGCAGCAGCTGACCGATCTCAGGGAGATTTTTCCCACCCTTCTGCTCTTTGGCGATCCGGCGCAATTGCCGCCCGTCAAATCCACTGGCGGCATGGTGTTCGAGGCGCTGCCTGCACCCGCCAAGCTGACGCTGAGCCGGGTGCACCGACAGGATGCCGGCAACCCGATCCTTGATCTGGCACATGCACTGGCCGATCCGGCTCTGGATTTTCCACAGTTCGAGGCGATGGTCGAGGAGGCCGCGCGGCGCGACGAACGCGTCAGATGGGCCGAGCGCGTCGAGGTGGACCTGATGGCGCGCTCCCCCGTCCTTGTCTGGCGCAACGCCACACGCATCCGCCTCATCCATGCGTTTCGCGCGGTGCATGGCGCCCCCGAGACCGAACTCCTACCCGGTGAACCGCTCATCTGCGACGGAATCGAACTTCCGCTCAAGCATCGCAAGAAACGGATCGATCTCGAAGCGCGCGGGCTGATCAAGGGCGCGCAGGTGGTCTATCTCGGGCCGGGCAATCGACCGGGATTCTCGCGCTTGCATGTGATCGGCGCCGAGGATCCGCAGGTCAGCGCCGCCTCCATCGTGAAAATCGAGAAACCCGATGAGGCAGAGCCCTTCATTCCCTTTGCCGCCAACATGGGTGCGACCTTTCTGCATGGCGCGGCGGTGACGATTCACAAGGCGCAGGGCAGCCAGTGGCGCGCGGTCCAGGTCTTTGCCCCCGACATCGATGTCGCCGCCCGCATGGGGCGCATCGAGGCCGGACAACCCTTGTGGAAGCGGCTCGCCTATGTGGCGATCACGCGGGCCGAAGAGCGCCTGCACTGGGTGGTGCGCAACCGGCTCTCAAAGCCTACGGTGCCGCTGACGGTGGAAGATCTGCGCGCCAGACCTGTAGCACTGGAACTGGAGGAAGAGCAATGAAAACGGTTCTGATCACCGGGGCGAGCGCCGGGATAGGCGCGGCCTGCGCACGGGCGTTTTTGACCGCAGGCTGGCAGGTGGGTCTGATGGCACGACGCGCCGAGGCATTGCGGACGGCGGCCGATGGCCACCCCAAGGCGGTGATCCTGCCCGGCGATGTGACCTCGCCCGAGGATGTGGAGCGCTGCTTTGCCGTATTCGCCGCTCAGGTGGGGCGCCTCGATGTGCTCTTCAACAATGCCGGCAGCTTTGGCCGCGCAGCGATGATCGACGAGCTTGGCTATGACGAGTGGCGGCAAGTCGTGGAGGTCAACCTGCACGGCATGTTTCTCTGCGCGCAGGCGGCCTTTGGCCAGATGCGGCGGCAGGTGCCGATGGGCGGGAGGATCATCAACAACGGCTCGATCTCGGCCCACGTGCCACGTATGGGATCGGTCGCCTATACCACCACAAAACACGCCATAACGGGTCTTACAAGGACGCTCAGCCTCGACGGTCGCGCCTATGACATCGCCTGCGGGCAGATCGACATCGGCAATGCGCGCACCGAGTTACTGGAGGGGATCATCGCCACCAACCCGGACAGTCCTCCGCCCACCATGGACGTAGCGCATGTCGGTCGCGCGGTGCTGCACATGGCAGACTTGCCGATCGAAGCCAACGTTCAGTTCATGACCCTGATGGCCACCAAGATGCCGTTCATCGGGCGGGGCTGAGGTTGGGCAACCCCGTCGTCACCCACGCCGGATATCGGCCCCAAGACCGGCCATCAGCGCCTCGAAGACCGGGAAGGACGTGGCGATCGGGCTGCCGTCATCGACGCTGACCGGGGCTTGCGTGGCCATGCCCATCACGAGGAATGACATGGCGATCCGGTGATCAAGATGGCTGGCGCAGGTCTGCCCGCCGGGCACCTTGCCATGGCCAAGACCCTGCACAATCCACCAGTCCGGGCCGTCCTCGATTGTCACGCCACCGGCGCGCAGACCCGCAGTCATCGCTGCGATCCGGTCGCTTTCCTTGACGCGCAACTCCTTGACCCCGCGCATCACCGTGGCCCCTTGGGCAAAGACCGCTACCACCGACAGAACCGGATACTCGTCGATCATCGAGGCCGCGCGCTCTGGCGGCACCTCGATGCCCTTCAGATCGGGCGAGAAACGCGCGCGCAGATCGGCCACCGGCTCGCCGCCCTCCTCGCGCAGGTTCTCGTAGGTCAGATCGGCCCCCATCTCTCGCAGCGTGGTAAAGAGCCCCGCACGCGTCGGGTTGAGCCCGATATTGGGCACCAGCACATCCGATCCGGGCACGATCAGCGCCGCACAGACCGGAAACGCCGCCGAAGAGGGATCGCGCGGCACGGTGATCCTCTGAGGCACCAGTTCCGGCTGTCCGGTCAGCGTGATCACCCGGCCTTCGGCGGTCTCTTCGGTGACAATCTCGGCCCCGAATCCCGCCAGCATCCGCTCGCTGTGATCGCGCGTCGCCTCGCGCTCGATCACCACCGTCTGCCCCGGCGCGTTGAGCCCCGCGAGCAGCACCGCGGATTTCACCTGCGCGGACGCAACGGGCACCGTATAGCGCACTGGCACTGGTTCTGCTGCGCCGACAATCGTCATCGGCAGCCGCCCACCCGCGCGCCCCACCGCCTGCGCCCCGAAAAGCGCCAGAGGATCTGTCACCCGCGCCATTGGCCGCTTGTTCAGGCTCGCGTCTCCGGTGAAGGTCGCGGTAATCGGCGAGGTTGCCATGGCCCCCATGATGAGCCGCACACCAGTACCGGAATTGCCGCAATCAATCACCTGATTCGGCTCGGCAAAGCCGCCCACACCCACGCCATGCACATGCCATATGCCTGACGCGTCGCGCGTCACCTCGGCTCCAAAGGCCCGCATCGCCTTGGCAGTATCGAGCACGTCATCGCCTTCCAGCAGGCCGGTGATCACCGTCTCGCCCACGCAAAGCGCGCCCAGGATCAGCGCCCGGTGGCTGATCGATTTGTCCCCCGGCACATCCGCCTGCCCGGAAAGCGGGCCGGATCGCTGCGAGGTCATCGGAATCGGGGTGCCGTGTGCGGACATGTGCGCGCCTTTCATGGATCGGATCGTGCCGCCTGATAGCTTGGGCCGGCACCGTCGTCCACGGTCTCGATCAGCGGTCGGAGCCGGGTACGCGCTGCGCCGCAGTCACGATGAACTCAACCAGATAGTCTGGCGTCGCAAGCTTTGCTTCGCCACAGGCGCGCACCGGGGTATGGCCGGGCGCGACCCAGGCATCCCAGACCTCGTTCATCGCTGCGAAATCCTTGATGTCGGCGAGCCAGACGATGGTTTGCAGGATGCGTGTCTTGTCGCTGCCTGCCTCGGCCAGCAGGGCCTCGACCTGCGCCAGACAGGTCTTGGTCTGTTCGGTCACGCTGTCACCGGGATGGCCCACTTGCCCCGCCAGATAGACGGTGCCGTTATAGGTGACGATCTGGCTCATCCGGGGGCCGGTATGGTGGCGGGTGATGTCCTGCATGGGTCAGGTCCTTTCTGTTGCCGTTAGTTTCTTCTAGGCAGCGTTTCATCGCTGCGCCAGAGCCAAATGCTACATCCACCAGCGTGGCAAGTCGTGCCGCGCGAGCCAGCCGCCGATGCTGAAGTGATCTCGTCGGATCAATAGAACCAAAGCGATGAATGCCGCGAGGACCGCCAGATCGATCACCTGATTGCGGTTGACCGGAAATCCTCGTGCATTCACCGCGAAAGGATCGAAAAACCCGTCAAGCCGCCGCAGCACGGTAAAGAAGTGCATCACCAGCAGGCTGCCATAGGAGATGTAGCGAAACATTCCCAACGCCACCATGAGGCAGAGCGCGATCTGCACCCCCCCCGCCAGATAGACCTGTGCAAGGCTCACCTCGACGCCGTCGATATTGCGCGCGAGGTCCTGATACTGCGCGGGCGTGATGATCTTGTGCGCCGCCCAGAGAAAGATGAACCACGCCAGACCCAGCCGCAGGATCAGAAGCGCCAGCCCGTCGAGCCTGTCTTGCGGTGAAAGATGATCTCTGTCCAATAGCTCGCCTCCGAGCATTCGTTTTCGGTATGAAATGGCTATAGGCTCGGCGTGCCGCCGACAAATCACAGCCCGGCGAGAAATATGTCAGAGGCAGAATCGGTCCTCCAAGTCCTAACGGATGAGCCGCTTCAGCCAGCCCTTCTTTTCGGCCTCTGGCTCCGGCGCGGGGTCATCCGCATTGGGGGCGCCAACGACCTCCTCGAACCGGGTAAAGAACTGATCGGCCATCTTCTTGGCAAAGCCGTCCACGATCCGGCTGCCGAGTTGTGCCAGCTTGCCGCCGACATTGGCCTCGACGTCGTAGATCAGCCGCGTGCCGGCCTCGCAATCTTCGAGCCGGACATTGGCGCCGCCCTTGGCATAGCCTGCGGCGCCTCCCTTGCCCTCGCCGGTCAGGGTCAGGCTCTCCATCTCGACGATGTTCGACACTGTCACCATGCCCTTGAACGTCGCCTTCACGGGGCCGACTTTCTGCACCACCGTGGCTTCGAATCCTTCGTCTGCTGTGCCGATGACCTCCTGCGCACCGGGCACGCATTCCTTCAACACGTCTGGGCTGAGCAGGGCCGCCCAAACCGTCGCCCGATCCGCCTTGATATCGCGTGCATCGCTCATCTTCATCTGTGATTTCCTTCTCCCGCGCCCTTGCGGCAGAGCCTAACGCAGGCCAGTGCCGTCGCCAAGAGCGCAGAAGGAGGCGCGCGCTTCAACAGTCTGGCATCGTGGCTTGCAACCTCCTAGGCTGGCGTCACTGTCATCGGGAGATCGGACATGCTCAAGGGCCTGCGCGTGATCGAGATCGAGGGGCTGGGGCCGGCGCCCTTTGCCGCGATGATGCTTGCCGAACTGGGGGCCGAGGTGATCGTGATCCATCGTCCCGGCAAGGGCAACGCCGTGGCGGGCGCGCGCAACCTGATGGATCGCGGAAAACGGTCGATCATCCTCGACCTGAAGGATGCCGACGATCTTGCGGTGGCGCGGGCGCTGATCGTGCGCGCCGATGCGCTGATCGAGGGCTTTCGTCCCGGGGTGATGGAACGGCTGGGGCTCGGGCCAGACGCGATGCACAGCGCCAATCCCCGCCTTGTCTACGGGCGCATAACCGGCTGGGGTCAGGACGGCCCGCGCGCGCAGACCGCCGGACATGACCTCAATTACATCGCCACCTCCGGCGCGCTCTGGTATGCCGGTGCGCCCGGCACGGCGCCGGTGACACCGCCGACCCTGGTAGGGGACGTGGGCGGCGGGGCGCTCTATCTGGTGGCGGGGGTTCTGGCCGGTCTGATCCGGGTCGCGCGCGGCGGGTCCGGCTGTGTGGTGGACGCCGCGATCGTGGACGGATCGGCGCATATGATGGCGCTCCTGATGTCGATGATGCCCTCGGGCAACCTGTCGATGGCGCGCGGCCAGAGCCTGCTGGACGGACCACACTGGAGCCGGGTCTATCGCTGCCGTTGCGGCGGCCATCTCAGTGTGCAATGCCTAGAGCCGCAGTTCTATGCGGAGTTCCTGCGCCGGATGGGTCTGACAGGCGACCCGCGCTTTGCGGACCAGCATGACCGTGCCGCATGGCCCCGGCAATCAGCGGCGCTGGAGGCGCTGTTCCTGCGACATCCGCTCACCCACTGGACGGAGGTTTTTGCCGGATCGGAAGCCTGCGTTGCCGCCGTCCTGCGCCCGGACGAGGCCGCAGAGGATCCGCATATGCAGGCGCGTGGCGTGTGGCGCTGCGAAGCGGGACATCTCGCCCCCGCCCCCGCCCCGCGCTTTGACGGGCAGGTCCGCGAGATCGCCCCACCGCGCGAGCGCGGCGCAGATTCCGTCGAGATTCGCGCCGAACTGCCGGATCAGTCCAGTCGTCGCACAAGAAGCTGATTGCCGGGGCCGATCTTGGTCTCGAAAACCTTCAATTCCTTGACCAGATCGCTCAGTTTTTTCTTGCCATAACTGCGGGTGTCGAAATCCGGCTTGTCGGCCTGGATCTGCTGTCCAAGACGCCCCAGAGGAAACCATTCATCCTCCTGATCGATCTTTTCCATCGCGTCAAAAAACAACCGCTGTGCCGCTGTGACAGTCTTGGTATCCAGCTTTTCCACCGGCGCATCGCGTGGGGCATCCTCGGACCCCTGCCAGATGTTCTCGATGGCAACAAAACGGTTGCAGGCGTTCTTGAGCGCGTCTGGCGCCTTGGCCTCGCCGATGCCGATCACTGTCAGGCCCTGTTCGCGGATGCGGCTGGCCAGCCGGGTGAAATCGCTGTCCGACGAGACCAGAACGAAGCCGTTGAAATGCCCGGCATGCAGAATGTCCATGGCGTCGATCACCAACCCGATGTCGCTTGCATTCTTGCCCTTGGTATTTGCGGTCTGCTGATGCTGGACAAGGCCCAGTTCCTGCGCCGTCCGGGTCCAGCCTGACAGTTGCTGGCTCGACCAGTCGCCATAGACCCGGCGCAAGGCAGGCTCGCCATAGCTGGTCACTTCCTTCAGGATCGCGCGGGCGTACTTTGCCGGAACATTGTCCGCGTCAATCAGGACAGCCAGGAGCGGCGAGCGGGGATCTGACATGAGCGGTCTCCTTTGTGCCTTTCATGCCCGATCCCGATGCCGGGTGAAACCCCCTTGCGCGGAAGTCAGGCGGTCGCGCCGATCCTGTCCTGCGTTCGCGTCTCGAAATCCGAGGCGTCATGGCGTTCGTGCAACTGCATCTGCGGCTCGCCCCAGTTACGGTTGACCTTCCGTCCGCGTTGAACCGCCGGACGGGCGTCGATCCGTTTCGCCCAGGCAACAAGATGCGTGTAGCTGTCCACACTCAGGAACCGCCCGGCATCGCCATATTGCCGGTGCAGCGCAAGGTTGCCATACCACGGCCAGATCGCCATGTCGGCGATGGTATATTCCTCGCCCGCGATATAGGGCCGTTCCGCCAGTTGCCGATCAAGCACGTCAAGCTGCCGCTTGGTCTCCATCGAAAAACGGTCGATGGGATATTGCCATTTCTCGGGCGCATAGGCGTAGAAATGGCCGAAACCGCCGCCCAGATAGGGCGCGCTGCCCATCTGCCAGAACAGCCAGTTGAGCGTTTCGGTGCGCGCCGGGCCCGAGGCGGGCAGGAAGGCCCCGAATTTCTCGGCCAGATGAAGCAGGATCGAGCCGCTCTCGAAGACCCGCACCGGCGCGGCGCCGGAACGATCCATCAGCGCGGGGATCTTAGAGTTGGGGTTGATCTCGACAAAGCCGGAACCGAACTGATCGCCCGCACCGATCTCGATCATCCAGGCGTCATATTCCGCGTCATGGCCCGCCGCGAGCAGTTCCTCGAACATCACCGTGACCTTGACTCCGTTGGGCGTGGCGAGTGAGTAGAGCTGGAAAGGATGCTTGCCCACCGGCAGGTCTCGGTCATGGGTCGCGCCCGCAATCGGCCGGTTGATCGAGGCGAATTGCCCGCCTGAGGGTTGTTCCCACCTCCAGACTTCGGGCGGGATATAGGCGCTGTCGCTCATCTGTATGATCCTTTGCCGGAGTTTGATCAGAGTTTAAGCCCTCACGCCGGGACCGCAATGCGAAACGCTGCACAGCGGGCTGTGCGGCGTTGCAAGTTTTGCATCAGCGGCGGTTTCTCAATAGACCACGACGCTGCGGATGCTCTCGCCGGCATGCATCAACTCGAATCCCTTGTTGATTTCGTCGAGCGTCAGGCGGTGAGTGATCATCGGGTCGATCTCGATCTTGCCCTGCATGTACCAGTCCACGATCTTCGGCACGTCGGTGCGCCCGCGCGCGCCGCCAAAGGCCGTGCCCCGCCACGACCGCCCCGTCACCAACTGGAAGGGACGGGTCGAGATCTCGGCCCCCGCCGGCGCGACGCCGATGATGATGCTTTCGCCCCAGCCCTTGTGCGCGGCCTCGAGCGCCGTGCGCATCACCTGCACATTGCCGGTGGCATCGAATGTGTAATCCGCGCCGCCCCCGGTGAGCGCCACCAGATGCGCGACCAGATCGCCGCTGACCTCCCTGGGGTTGACGAAATCGGTCATGCCAAAGCGAGTGGCCATCTCGACCCTGCCGGGGTTGAGATCAACCCCCACGATCTGATCCGCTCCGGCCAGTCGAAGGCCCTGAATGACGTTGAGACCGATGCCGCCCAGACCAAAGACGATGGCACGACTGCCGATCTCGACCTTGGCGGTGTTGATCACCGCGCCAATGCCAGTGGTCACGCCGCAGCCAATATAGCAGATCTTGTCGAACGGCGCGTCCTTGCGCACCTTGGCCAGCGCGATCTCGGGCAGGACGGTGTGATTGCTGAAGGTAGAACACCCCATGTAATGCAGGATCGGCGTGCCATCGAGCATCGAGAAGCGCGAGGTGCCATCGGGCATCACGCCTTGGCCTTGGGTCGAGCGGATCGCCTGACAGAGATTGGTTTTCGGGTTGAGGCAATACTCACATTCGCGGCATTCCGGCGTGTAGAGGGGAATCACATGATCCCCGGGTTCGAGGCTGGTCACGCCCGGGCCCACCTCCAGCACGACGCCCGCCCCCTCATGCCCCAGAATGGCCGGAAACGCGCCCTCGGAATCCGCCCCCGAGAGCGTGAAATCATCGGTGTGGCAGAGGCCCGTGGCCTTGATCTCGACCAGAACCTCGCCCGCCTTCGGGCCGTCGAGATTGACCTCCATGATTTCCATCGGTTTGCCAGCCTCCACGGCGACCGCGGCTCTTGTGCGCATTGATCCGTCCTCTTGCTCTGGGTTTGGCCGGACTGTGCGGGAATGTGCCTGGCTTTGCAATCCCGCCCGCAACCGCGATCTGCCCGGTGGTGGGCGCGATATGAGTATTTGCAGAACGCTGAAAGAGGAAACGCGCGCCCGTCTTTCACTGTTCCTTCAAATACTCAGACCCGCCAGTCTCCCTTTGGTCCGCCGACGAACGGACTCGACTCCCGCCTTCCCCCGACCTAGAAACAGGAACAAAAAAAGAACAAGCCTGCCATGCCGCCTCGTTGTCTGCTCTCTGTCTGGTTTCCCCGGCTTGCGGCCGAGCGTCTTTTGCGGCGGGCGGGGGATATCGCCACGCAGCCCTTTGCGACGGTGGCCGAGGATGGGGCGCGACCGGTTCTGGCGTCGCTTTCGGCAGAGGCCGAGGCGGCGGGGTTGCGGCGTGGCCAGCCCCTGCGCGAGGCGCGCGCGCTCTGTCCCGATCTGCGGACCTGGCCACAGGACCGGGCTGCCGAGGCGGCCTTCCTGCGCGTGCTTGGCCGCTGGGCGGAACGGTTCTCGCCGCTGGTGGGGATCGACGGCGAGGCTGGGCTGATGCTCGACATCACCGGTTGCGCGCATCTTTTTGGCGGCGAGGCGGGGGTGCTGCGGATGGTCGGGCAAGAGGCCGCCGGGCTGGGGCTGAGCGCGCGGTGCGGGCTGGCCGATACGGTGGGCGCGGCCTGGGCCCTGGCGCGCTTTGCCGGGCAGGAGGCCGGGCCGGGCCGGCCGGGTGACGCGATCGAGCAGGAGGCCCGCGCCACCCGCTCGCGCGCCGCGCGGCGCAGGCCCTGGGAGCGCGGCGGCATTCCCCCGATGGCGCAGGGCAGGACAGAGGCCGGACAGATCGCGCCCGAAGGCCAGTTGCACAGCGTGCTTGCCCCCTTGCCGGTGGCGGCCTTGCGCCTGCCAGAGACCGTGGTGCAGGATCTGGGCCGTCTCGGGCTGCGACGGATCGGCGATCTGATGGGACAGCCGCGTGCCGCTCTGGGGCGGCGGTTCGGTCCCGAGGTCATGCTGCGGCTCGATCAGGCGCTTGGCCTTGTTCCCGAACCGGTCTCGCCCGCGGCCCCGCAGCCTTGCTTTGCTACCCGTCTGAGCCTGCCCGAGCCGATCGGGTTGCAGGACGATCTGCGCGCGGGACTGGAGCGTCTGGCAACCCGGCTCTGCCGGATGTTGCGCGACAGGGGGCAGGGCGCGCGGCATCTGCGATTCGAGGTGTTTCGCACTGATGGCAGCCATCAGGCGGTCGATCTGCGTCTTGCGCGTCCGGCGGACAGGCCCGAGAGCCTTCTGCCGCTCTTTGCGATGCGACTAGAGGCGATCGAGGCGGGCTTTGGCATCGACCGGCTGCGGCTCGAAGCGGTTGCAACCGATCCGGTTCCGCCGCAGCAGAGCGAGACCCGTTTCGAGACCCTGCGCAGGGTGGACGATGAGAGCGGTGCGCTGGCCGATCTGATCACCCGTCTCGGCATGCGCATCGGGCTCGAGGCGATCACCCGCCGCCACCCGGCCGAAAGCCTGATCCCCGAGAAATCGGCGCTGATCCTGCCCGCCGCCTGGTCCGAGCCGGCCCCGGCGCCCTGGCCGGTGCCCCCCCTGCCGCGTCCGCTGCTGCTGTGGCGGCCCGAACGGTTGCGCGATGTGCCGGGCAACTCCCCGCTTCACCTCTTTCACTGGCGCGGGCGGTCGCATGAGGTGGCCGGGGCCCTCGGGCCGGAGCGGATCGCGCCGGAATGGTGGCTGGAGGATCCCGACTGGCGCACGGGGCTGCGCGATTACTGGCAGGTGGTCACGACACGCGGCGAGCGGCTCTGGCTTTTCCAGGCGCATGGGGCGCAGATCTCGGGTGGCTGGTTCTGTCAGGGGCGCTTTGGCTGAGGCCCCGGATGCACAGGTACTGATCCTCAGTCACCGAGCGAAGCGTTGGCGCTGGACCTTGCCCGCACTCCGACGCAGACTGTCGACATGACGATGCCGAGACTGGATATCACGGGCCATGCCCTTGCCAATGCAAGCCGCGCCCGGATGCTTTGTGCGATGATGGACGGGCGCGCCTGGACGAACAAGGAACTGGCTGCCGATGCTGGCATCACCGCTCAGACCGCAAGCGTGCATCTGCGCCATCTCGAAGAGGCGGGGCTGATCACGCAGCGGCGCAGCGGGCGTTGTCTCTATCACCGGATCGCGGGGCCAGAGGTGGCGGCGATGCTGGAGCATGTCTCGGGGCTTGCCCCTTTCGATCATTTGGTGCGTGCGCAGCGGGCAAGGGCGGCAGACCTTGCCCTGCTTCGATGCTGCTACAACCATCTTGGCGGTGCCGTTGCCGTCGCGCTCTGCGATGCGCTGATCGGCCGGGGCGCGCTCCGGCATGAGGGCGAAGGAATGGTGGCGCAGCGCTCGCCTGTCTGGAGCACGCTCGGCGTGGTCTTTCCAGACGGGGTGGGCATGGTCGTGGCAAAGCCCTGTCTCGACTGGTCCGAGCGTCGCGAGCACCTCGGCGGGGTGCTGGGCCGGGCAATTCTCGATCACGCCCTGGCCGAGGGTTGGGTGCATCCCGCAGGGCCCCGGCGCGGCCTGCAGATGAGCGAGCGGGGAAGGTGCGCGTTTGCCGCGGTGATCGGGAACGATCCGCAGGTGCCGGCCCATGGGTGACCGTGAACCGGATCGCTATCGGATCGAAAGCGGGCTGCGCATCCTGGTCCAATGTCCTGCCGAGGCGCTGCCACGGATCGAGGCGGCCGTGCTGGAATGTGATCCGTTGGCCCATGGCGATTACGACCGGGTGTCGTTTCACAGCTCGACTGGGCTGCAGAGGTTCCGGTCGCGCGGCGGCGGACGCAATCGGGCCACCGAGGAGACAATGCAGGTGCCCTGCGTCGAATGGCAGATCTTCACCACCGCCGAGGGCGCGGTGCTTGAGGCGCTGATCCACGCGATCTACGGCGCCCATCCCTATGAGGAACCGGTGATCCACCTCGTGCCCGCGCGGCGCTGTCGTCACCGGCGCGGCATGGACGAGGACAATCCCAACCGATTCTGGAACCGCGATCCCGCCGATTGGGTGCCAACCGAACATCGGGCATGAGGGCCGGAGGCGCGGCGCGGGTGCCTGAAACCGCTTGATTTCCGGGCCGATACGGGTGACGCTCATCCCATGAACGCGCAACCGCCATACCCGTTCACACAGACCCAAGGGGCCGAGCAGGTGGCGTTCCAACGCCCGGAACTGGCCGTCATCCTGTCGATCTACGGGCGTATGGTGGCAGCGGGCGAATGGCGCGACTACGGGATTTCCTGCCTGCGCGAGACGGCGGTATTTTCGATCTTTCGCCGCACGGCGGAACATCCGCTCTACCGTATCGAAAAGCGGCCGGGGCTGCACGGCAAGCAGGGGCAATATGCGGTGATCGGCATGGATGGCCGTGTGTTGAAACGAGGCCATGATCTGCGCGCGGTGCTGCGGGTGCTGGAACGCAGGCTGATCCGCGCAGTAGACTCGGGCTATCTCAGAAGAAGTTGATGGGCCACTCGGGTCGAAACTGTGCCAAATCAACGTTCTGGGGACGGGTCATCCCGGAGCCCGGTCTTGCGGATGGCCCCTGCGCAACAGCCTTTGGCCATCGGACTGCACATTGCGGCCAGACATCAAGGTCCACCCCATGTCAGATCGGCCAGCCTATCCCAGCAATTGCTCTACCATCCGGCTGTCTGGGTCCTCAAGCGCCGCGATCACGTCGAAATGGTGCCGACCTTCGGCAATCTCATGGCCTGCGTTCCACGCCTCGGCCAGCCATCGGGCCTGATCCAGAAATGCTGGCCGCTCGTTCGCCCCAACCCAGACGGTGACCGCAACAGGCAAGGGCCGCATCAAAACCGGGCTCTCGGCCTTGGCCGCCTCCATGTCGAGGCCGAATTGTTCGTTCATCGAGGTCTGCAGAAGCGGCCGCAGATCCGAGACCGGTGAGATTGGCATGACGTGGCTCAGCCGTGCCGCCACATCGCCGGGCAAGACACCCGGCACCGCCATGCGCGCCACCAGATGTCCGCCCGCCGAATGACCCACGAGCGCAATCGGCCCCTCGTTCCGCGCCGCCAGAACGCAGACCGCTTGTGCGGTCTGGCGGGTGATGTCGGCGATCCGTACCTCGGGGCAAAGGTCATAGGACGGCATCATGACCGCCCATCCCCGCGCCAGCGGTCCTGCCGCCAGATGCGACCAATAGGATCGGTCAAACCGCAGCCAGTAGCCACCATGCACAAAGACGCAGAGCCCCCGCGCCGTGCCCGTCGGGTGAAAGAGATCGAACACCTGACGTGCGCTATCGCCGTAAGGTCGGCCAAGCTCTGCCCGGCGCGCATTGCTCAACCGGGCACGAAACGTCTCCGCCGCGACCATCCAACGCGCCGGATATTGGGCGCCACCTGGAATATGAGGGACGTTGGCATAGGCATCATCCAGTTCCATTGTGTTTTCTCCAGTATCTGGCCCTAGACATTCCTAGCCCAAGCTGGTTTGCCTTTGCGAGACCAAATGACATGCCGAAAAGGGGAATGCGATGTCCAAGACCGATCTGAAATCCATGCTGAAGGATCCCAGCCTGCTCTGCGAACGGGCCTATATCAACGGCGAATGGGTGGATGGCGACAACGGCACCTTTGCAGTCACCAACCCGGCCCGAGGCGAGGTCATCGCGCATGTCGCCGATCTCAGCCGCGCGCAGGTGGCCCGCGCCATCGCCTCTGCTGAGGCGGCGCAGAAGGAATGGGCGAAATGGACCGGCAAGGAACGCGCCAATGTGCTGCGCCGCTTCTTCGATCTGATGATGGAGAATCAGCACGATCTGGGCGTGATCCTGACCTCTGAACAGGGCAAACCACTGGCCGAGGCAAAAGGCGAGGTGGCCTATGGGGCGTCCTTCATCGAGTTTTTCGGTGAGCAGGCCAAGCGCATCTATGGCGAGACTATCCCCGGACATCAACGCGACAAGCGGATCATGGTGATCAAACAGCCGATCGGCGTTGTCGGCTCGATCACGCCATGGAACTTTCCCAACGCGATGATCACCCGCAAGGCGGCCCCGGCACTCGCTGCAGGCTGCGCCTTTGTCGGGCGCCCCGCTGCCGAGACGCCGCTCTCGGCGACGGTGATGGGTATTCTGGCCGAACGCGCGGGGGTTCCGGCAGGCGTGTTCAATATTGTCACATCGTCGCGCTCGAGCGAAGTCGGCAAGGAATTCTGCGAGAACCCGGGCGTGCGCAAGCTTACCTTTACCGGATCGACCGAGGTCGGCCGCATCCTCTTGCGCCAGGCCGCCGATCAGGTGATGAAATGTTCGATGGAACTGGGCGGCAACGCACCCTTCATCGTGTTCGACGATGCCGATCTCGATGCTGCCGTCGAAGGCGCGATCCTGTGCAAGTTCCGCAACAATGGCCAGACCTGCGTTTGTGCCAACCGCATCTATGTTCAGGCCGGTGTCTATGACGCCTTTGCAGCCAAGCTGAAAACGGCGGTGGAAAAGCTCAGGATGGGCGACGGGATGGAGGAAGGCGTGACGCTTGGCCCGCTGATCAATGGCGATGCGATCACCAAGGTCCGGGACCATTTGGCCGACGCCACCGCCAAGGGGGCCAAGGTGATTCTTGGCGGCGGCACACCGGTGCAAGGCGCGGGCTATTTCCTGCCCCCCACGATTGTGACCGGTGCGACGCAGGACATGACCTTTGCCACGGAAGAGACCTTTGGCCCGCTCGCCCCGCTCTTCAAGTTCGACACCGTCGATGATGTGATCGCAATGGCCAATGACACGATCTTTGGTCTCGCGAGCTATTTCTACGCGGGCGATCTCAGCCGTGTGTACAAGGTGGCCGAGGCGCTGGAATACGGGATTGTCGGCGTAAATACCGGCATTATCTCGACCGAACTCGCGCCCTTCGGCGGGGTCAAGCAATCGGGACTCGGGCGCGAAGGTAGCCACCACGGAATCGAGGAATTTGTGGAGATGAAATATATCTGCATGAGCGTCTGACATTCGACCCTCGACCTCTGCCAGAGCAATGGCTAGACTACGTGCAGTTCCGACTTGGCAAGGGAGACCACCAATGCTCCGCTCCGTCATTCTGACCGGACTGCTTGTGTTGTCAGCATCGCTTTCAGCGACAGCGCAGGAGAGCGGCAAACGCAAGGTGTCGGGTGCGGTCGGCTATTTGCAGCGGATCGCGCTGCCACCTGACGCTCAGGCGATTGTTGCCGTTGAAGGGCGTTTTGGCAGCCTTCTGGCGGAAACCCATCTAACGGCCGATGGCCTGCAGGTGCCGCTCCCCTTCGCGATGGAGATCCCGAGAGGTCTGGCTGGACGTCTGAGCGCGGTAATCCGCGTTCAGGGACAAGTGCGATGGATTCTTCGGGACGTGCTGCTTGACGCCGGTGCGGATGCGCTTGATCTCGGCAACCTGGTTCTCGAACCGGTGACGCCGATGGCATTTGTGACCGATTTCGTCTGCGGCGACCTTACTGTCTCTATCGGCATTCTGAACGAAGAGATGGTGCTGCGGGCCGAAGGGCGGGATATCCCGCTCAGGCAAGTCGTGGCGGCCTCGGGCGCGCGGTATGAAGGGATCAATGATCCCGAAACGAGTGTATGGAACAAGGGCGAAGAGATGACGATCCGCCTTGAGGGGCGCGATCTGCCATTATGCGTCAAGGCACCTTCACCGGACGCTGGCCCCTATCGTGCGCGTGGGAACGAGCCGGGCTGGGCTGTGGTACTCAACGAAACCACGGCCGAGATTACCGCCGATTATGGCGCGATCACCCACTCTGTGCCGCGCCCCAAAGTGAAGGTCATTGATGCGGCCTATCTGCTCGACATGCCCTCGATAGATGCGCGCCTCAGCATCCGCGAGTCGCTCTGCCATGATGATGCGACCGGAATGCCTTATCCGGATAGTGCCGAACTGGTCTTGGGCACCCGGATCCTGCGCGGTTGTGGCGGCGATCCGTCGGACCTTCTGATCGGATCGCCCTGGCAGATCACCGCCATGGGATCTGCAGACCTGATCGAAGTGGAGCGCCTGTCGCTCAATTTTATCGCGCCCGGCCGTGTAGCCGGCAGTGGCGGGTGCAACCGTCTGGTCGGCGGGTTCAGCCTGACGGGGGAAGGGTTGCATTTTGGCGCAATGGGCAGCACGATGATGGCCTGCCCCGAGCCTCTGATGGAGCAGGAACGAAGGATGCTAGATGCCTTGGAACAAGTGACGCGGTTTGATGTCACCGAAAACGGCACGCTCCAGTTGATCGGTGGCCAAGCGGATGAGGTGCTGATCGAGGCCCGCCGTCTTTGAGACGCAAATTGCCCGACCAGAGCGATCTGACCGGGCAAGACGTCGCAATAGCGGTCTATCAGTTGACCTTCTGGGCCTCGATCACATCTTTTACCCCGGTTTCGCCATTGGCAATCGCGATGCGGCGTGGCTTGAGCGCCTCGGGCACTTCACGCTGCAGGTCGATATGCAGCATGCCATCGACATGGCTTGCCCCCGTGACCTTCACATGATCGGCGAGCTGAAAGCGCCGCTCGAAGGCGCGGGTCGCGATGCCACGGTGCAGATAGGTGCGGTTGCCGTCATCCTCCGCCTTGGTGGCCGATACCACCACCGCGCCCTCTTTAACCTCGACTGTGAGATCTCCTGCGGCAAAGCCCGCGACGGCGATCGAGATGCGATAGGCATCGTCGGCGGTTTTCTCGATGTTGTAGGGTGGGTATGTGGGTTGCGGCACATCGCTGGCCATTACCCGATCCAGAAGGTCGGCAATCTGGTCAAAGCCGACGGTTGCACGATAAAGCGGTGCAAGATCAAAGTTGCGCATGGGTCATCCTCCATTGAGCGATACCTGATGTCATGCCCTCCCCGCGGGGACAGGCGTCGATGCGTCCGGCCCGTGATCTGGCACCGGAGCATCCCGAATTTGGGAAGTGCGACGTGCCTTGTCAAGTCCCGCGCCGCTGGTCAGGGCCGAGCAAATTTGGCGCCCGAGGCGCGCGCGCCATCCCCCACCGGCATCCGCCGAAATCCGCTGTTGCCGATGCTAGCCGAAGGCATGGTCATTAAATCCCGCTTGAGGCTGGCGACGAGGGCGGGCAGATCCATGCCGATGGCGCGTTTTTCGGCATTCTCCCAGTTTCCGCCACTGATCAGGGAGATGATGCGCGCGCGTTGGCCGTCCCTGGCAAAGACCGGGGCGCCGGAGGATCCGAAGATGACGTTGCAATCGAAGGCCATCAGCCCTTCTGACCGCCACAAAAGCCCGCAGTCGCGCTGCCACGAGGGGGCGCTGTCGCGGTTCTGGCCATAGGACACAACGCTCACCCGCTGGCCCTCGCGCGGTGCCTCATGCAGGCGAAAGGGTGCAGCAAGCCCACTCTGGATCGGCGTACCAAGATGCAGGAGCGCCGCATCCTGACGGACATTGTCCGCCTGCATGCCCGCCGCCGGATCATAGCTGCGTGCGGCCACGTAGCGTGCGACATCGGCCTCGGCGATGGCCACCCCGTCGCGCAACCCGGCCCGGAAGCGGATCGTGTCCGCAGGCACCGGCTGTCCGGCAGAATCAAAAAGGCAATGCGCGGCGGTCAGCACCTGATCGGGCGCGATGAGCACGCCCGTGCAAAAGCCCGAGTCACCGATATCGACGCGACCGACGGCCTCCCAGCCAAAGAGATCGTCCCGATCGGTAAGCCGGATCAGGCCACTCGGCTCGGTCAGGCCAGGGCCACTCATCGCGGCACAGAGGCCAAACGCAGTCAGGAAATGACGCAACCGGATCATGGCTTCGCGAATTTCGCACCGGTTTCGCGGCGGGTACCGGTGGTGAACATCTTCGGCGCAGCGTCCTGAAACACGCCCTCGCCCGCGTCAAGGGCTGCGCGCAGCACCTGTAGGGGGTCAATCAGCCGGGTGCCAAGCGAGACCTTGCGCCCCTCGACCTCGGCCATCGCCGACACGACTGAGACGATACGCGGCACGCCACCCTCAAAGCTGAAGACGGGGGACCCGCTCGATCCGAAATCGACATCGCAGGACATCACCAGAACCTCGTCCTGACGCGCCAGAACCTCGCAGATGTTTTGCAGCGATGGCGCCTCGGCCCGGTCCTTGCCATAGCTGACAACGCCGATCTTCTGACCCTTGCGGGGGCGCTCATCCGTCTCGAACGGGGTTATGGTCGTGTTGTTGATCGGATGATAAAGTTCGAGCAACGCGAGATCGTTGCGCACGCGCTCGGCCGTGACGCGATTGCCATAATCGTAGTCGGGATGGCTCACCGCGCGCCGCACCGATCGCGTCGCTGCGGCCCGCCCGTTGCGCCAGCCGGCAAGGAACTCGATCCGCGCAGGATCAAGTCGCGCGCCGGTGGCCTTGTCATAGAGGCAATGCGCCGCCGTCAGCACCAGATTGGGCGCGACCAGAGCACCCGTGCAGAACCCGCGCCCGCCAAGATCGAGCCGCCCCACCGCCTCCCATTGGCGCGCCTCGTCTCCGACTTCGAGCTTGTGCAGACGGCTGTCCTGCGCCTGCGCGGGGCCAGACAGAGCACCGGCCAGGACCAGAAAGAGAAAGCGCAGCATAGGGCCTCCAGAACACGCAACACAGGTTCGATAACAGGCGTTCGGGGCCAGATTATGACCATCAACGCAGGATCGGAACCCCGGTTATCCCCTGCGCCGCCCGCCCCAACGCGGGCGGTTGCGGGCCCCCTGTGGCCCAGTCCAGAAGTTCTACCGTATGCACCACCGGAAGGCCGCTGCCTGATCCGATCTGCATCATGCAGCCGATGTTTCCGGCCGCGATCACATCCGGGTTCTTTGCCTCGAGCGTGCGCACCTTGCGCGCCTTCAGCTGTTTGGAAATCTCCGGCTGCATCAGGTTGTAGGTGCCTGCGGACCCACAACAGAGGTGACTGTCGGCAGGTTCCACAACGCTGAACCCGGCGCGTTTCAGCAGATCCTTGGGATAGGTCTTGATCTTCTGCCCGTGCTGGAGCGAGCAGGCGGCATGATAGGCCACCGTCATCGGCTGCGCCCCGCCTTCGGGCAGATCAAGCTGCATCAGAAGTTCGCTCACATCCATCGCGATGGCACTGACCCGAGCGGCATCCCCGGCCAAGGCCTCATGCCGGAACATGTAGCCGTAATCCTTGACCGTCGTGCCGCAGCCCGAGGTGTTGATCACCACGGCGTCCAACCCGCCCCGATCCATCTCGCGCGTCCAGGCACGGATGTTGCGCGCGGCCGTGGCATGGCTCTCGGCGGTCTTGCCCATGTGATGGGTGAGCGCGCCGCAGCAGCCCGCGCCCTCCGCCACCACCACCTCGCAGCCTAGCCGCGTCAGGAGCCGGATCGTGGCATCGTTGATATCGGTATTGAGCGCCTTCTGCGCACAGCCCGTCATCAGCGCCACGCGCTTTCGGCGCGGGCCCTGCGCCGCGAATGTCTGAGGGTCGTCATTGCGGCTGACGGGAGGGATCTGCCGTGGTGCCATCTCGAGCATCGCGCGCAGGCGGGCGTCTGGCATCAGCCGTGCAAAGGGGCGTCCGATCTTGGCCCCGAGCAACGCCAGACGAAACCGCATCGGATAGGGCAGGATGCGCGCCAGGATCCAGCGCAGGGCATGTTCGCCAATCGGCCGCTTGTAGCGTTCCTCGATGTATTCGCGCGCCTGATCCACCAGATGCATGTAATGCACGCCCGACGGACAGGTCGTCATACAGGCCAGACAGGAGAGACAGCGGTCGATATGCTTGACGGTGTTGGCATCCGGCACGCGGTTCTTCTCCAGCATGTCCTTGATGAGATAGATGCGTCCCCGCGGGCTGTCCAGTTCATCGCCCAGGACCTGATAGGTGGGACAGGTGGCAGTGCAAAATCCGCAATGGACGCAAGAGCGCAGGATCTCGTTGGCGCGCGCGATCTTGGGATCAGCCAGTTGTTCCGCGGTGAAGTCGGTTTTCATGGATCTGGTCTTTCCCTGCCGGTTATACAGGCTCGCCCGTGGCCATCAGGCCGGGGTTGAGAATCTGTCTCGGGTCGAACTTCTGCCGTAAGCCCTGCTGCAACGCGGCCAGAGGCGCGGGCAGCGGCGGAAAGGCACCCTCTGTCCGGTCGCCCCGAATCAGCAGGGCATGACCGCCGCGCTCTGCCACCGCGCGACGGATCTGCCGCCCGGTCACGCCCGACCCCACCGGGGCCAGCAGCCAGATCAGCCCGCCACCCCAATCATAGAGCGCCTCCACGCCTGCGAGCGACGCCACCACACCCGGCGCATCGCCAGGCTTGACCGACAGCCGCCAGACATCGCCGTCACGGCCATGAAACGGCGTCACATCACGGATCTGACGCCACGCGTCGATGGTCCTGTCTTGATCGGTGTCAATGATCACATCGCCAAATTCGGCCAGAAGCCTCTTCAATTCCCCGGCGCGATAGAGCACTGAAGCCTCAAATCCCTCCAGCCGGATCATCGTGACGGGTGTGCCTGCCGTCGCCTTGGGCAGATGTGCGGCCCCGGTGATTTCATAAGGCGATCCGAGAACCTGCGCGAGCGCAGAAACGGCCCTTTCATCGCTCAGCCCCTCGATCCGCACCATGCCGATGCTGCGCGGGCAGGGCAGCACCTTGAGCGCCACCTCGGTCAATACGCCGAGCGTGCCATAACTGCCCGCCATCAGTTTGACCAGATCATAGCCCGTGACATTCTTCATCACCCGCCCGCCGTTCTTGACGATCGTGCCGCGCCCGTCGACAAACCGCACGCCGAGCAGGAAATCACGGCACGCCCCGGCCTGAATCCGGCGCGGCCCGCTGACATTGACGGCCACCACTCCACCGATCGTGGGGGTCCCCATCGTTCCCAACAGTCCGCGATGGTCCATCGGCTCAAAGGCAAGTCGCTGCCCCTCGGTTGCAAGAACCGCCTCGATTTCAGCCAGCGGTGTGCCCGCTTGCGCCACGATGGTCAGCGCGCCCGGCTCATAAAGCGTAATGCCGCTCAGACCCGACGTGCTGAGCGGCGCGCAATTTGAGGGTGCTCCGATGGGGCGGGTGCCGCCGCCCAAGATGCGCAAGGGGCCGTCCGCTCCTGCAATGATCGCGGCGAGGTCCGCCTCGGTGTTCGGTGTCATACTGCTTCTTCTGGCTTAAAATATCCCGGGGGTCCGGGGGCGGCGCCCCCGGTGCGATGGCTCAGGCCGCGCGCCGCGCCTCGGAGGTGGCGAGCGGAAAGACCTTGGCCGGGTTGAGCAGCCATTTCGGATCGAACACATCCTTGATGTTCATCTGCGCCTCCAGATCGGCGGGTGCGTATTGATGGGGCATGAGATCGCGCTTTTCGATCCCCACACCATGCTCGCCGGTCAGGCATCCACCGACCTCGACACAGAGCTTGAGGATCTCAGCACCAAAAGTTTCGCAGAGTTCCAGATCGCCCGGCTTGTTGGCATCAAACAGGATCAGCGGGTGCATGTTGCCGTCGCCTGCGTGAAACACATTTGCCACGTCGAGGCCAAACTCGCCGCTCATCTCCCGGATCCGCCGCAGCACCAGAGGCAGCTGGCTCACCGGGATGGTGCCGTCAAGGCACATGTAATCGTTGATCTGCCCCATCGCACCAAAGGCCGATTTGCGGCCCAGCCAGATCCGGGCGCTCTCCTCCGGGGATCGGCTCTGGCGCAATTCGACCGGATTGTGCCGCCGCGCGATCGCTTCGATCAGCGCCAGTTGTTCGTCGATCTCGGCCTCTGACCCCTCGACCTCGATGATGAGCAGCGCCTCGCACATCGGATAACCGGCCTTGGCAAAGGCCTCGGTGGCCTCGATGCAGGGCCGGTCCATGAATTCGATCGCCACCGGCAGAACGCCTGCCTTGATGATGTCGCTGACGCAGGCACCCGCCACCTCGTTCGAGTCGAAACCGACCAGCACCGGGCGCGCGCCCTCGGGTTTGCGCAGGATGCGCAGCGTCGCCTCCGTCACCACGCCCAATTGTCCCTCGGAGCCACAGATGAGGCCCAGAAGATCATAGCCCTCGGCCTCCAGATGCGCCCCGCCCAGTTCCACCACTGTGCCATCCATCAGCACCAGGGTGACACCCATCAGGTTGTTCGTGGTGACACCATATTTGAGGCAATGCGCGCCGCCCGAGTTCATCGCGATATTGCCCGCGATGGCACAGGCCAGCTGGCTGGACGGGTCGGGCGCGTAGAAGAAACCGTGCTCTTCCACGGCGCCGGTGACGCTCAGGTTGGTGCGCCCGGTCTGCACCTTGATGAATCGGTTCTCATAATCTGTTTCCAGCACCGCATTCAGCCGAGCCACACCAAGGATCACGCTGTCCGCCGTCGGCAATGCGCCGCCTGCCAGTGACGTACCAGAGCCGCGCGGCACCACCGGCACCCCCATGTCGTGACAGATCGCAAGCGCATCTGACACTTCCTGGGTGCTCGCCGGAAGGATCGCGAGCAAGGGCGCGCATTTATAGGCGGTGAGGGCGTCGCACTCATAGGCGCGCGTTTCTGACGGATCTGAAATCACCGCATCCGAGGGCAGAACCTTTTGTAACCTTTTTATCAACTCTGCTTTCCGCGCCAGAATCTCAGGCCGTGGTATGGGCATGTCCATGAGTCGCTCCCCTTTATTGGTAAATAAATATAACCAATTTTAGCATCTGGCAAGTCAAACTTCTTGGCGTTAGCTTGACGCAATGACTTGGGCAGATCAACTCACACATTTCGATCCTCGTGATTTCGCCAGCTTGGTGGTCTTGGTAGGCGCCTCGCTTCTGCTTGGTTTCATCATTGATAATCCTCCCAGAAATCGCCCCTCGGTCTCTGTTTTGATGGCGCAGTACCGGCGGGAATGGATGGTGCAGATGGTGGCCCGTGATCCGCGGATCTTTGACGCGCAGATTTTGGCCACGTTGCGGCAGGGAACCTCGTTTTTCGCCTCTGCCACGCTGATTGCCATGGGCGGGGCCCTTGCGCTCTTGGGGGATCTGGACCGCGTGATCGGCATCGCCGGAGATCTCACGCCGGGGCAAGAGCCGCAGGTTGTCTGGGAATTCAAGATCCTTGTCATTCTCGTTTTTCTGGCCAATGCGTTTCTGAAGTTCGTCTGGTCGAACCGTCTGTTCGGCTATTGCGCCGTGCTGATGGCGGCGGTGCCCAATGCGGCGGATGATCCCCTCTCGCTTGGTCGGGCGCGCAAGGCCGGTGAGATCAACATCACCGCCGCGCGCGGCTTCAACCGAGGTCTGCGATCGCTCTATTTCGCCTTGGCGACAGTGGCCTGGCTGCTGGGGCCATGGCCCCTGATCGTCGCCACAGGGACGACGGTCATCGTGCTCTTGCGGCGAGAATTTGCATCGCAATCCCGCGCTGTCCTGCTCACTCAGGACGAGGCACAAGACCCCACGAAGAGTTGAGTGCAAACTGTGTTGCAAAGAAATAAGATTGCCGCATGAGATCTTTGTTCCTGATGCTTGCAAGCTGCCTCCTGGGGTCAGCCGGTGCCGCGGATGAGCCGGACATACTGGACGCGGCGGTAAGGCAACCCGGCACCTCCTGGCGCGTGGATGTCACAGTGCAGCATCCCGATACTGGTTGGGATCATTACGTTGACGGCTGGGAAGTGCAGGACAAGGACGGCAACCGGCTTGGCTATCGTCTGCTGCACCACCCGCATGTCAACGAACAGCCTTTCACGCGCTCGCTCGAAGATCTCGACCTGCCCGAGGGAACGCGCGAGATCTTCATCAGGGCGCATTGCTCGGTGGATGGATGGTCATCAGAGGCGTTGCGCGTCAGCCTCGGGCCGTGAGCGGGCCGGGACATCTGAAAGGGGGGTGGACGAAGGTGTGAAACGGTGCTGTCAGCGTCGTCCTTCGCGCAACCATCCCGCGAGGATCATCCCGGAGACCAGCATCAGCACCAGCCAGGGCGGCAAAAGCGCCATCTGGCGGACAGATTGCGTCTCATAGGCCCCGCGCGGGGTGATCCCGATCCAGCCGCGCCCGGCGGCGGGGCGGCCCGCGCGCACCTCGCGGATTTCGGGCACTCCGTCCTCAATCGCCCGCACCCCGCCCCGGGTGGCGTCGATCATCGGTTGCAGCGCCTCGGCACTGGCGATGGTCTGCTCGAATTCCACAGGCGCCGCCGGCCCAAGACCGATCACCGCACTCTGCTCGCCGTTCTCGAGCCGGTAGAGACCGATATCCGGGCCGTCGAAGAGCGTCTCGAACCGCCCCGGCGAGACCTCTTCAAGATCGCGTTCCACCACCATGCCAGACGGCATGGTGATTGTGACTGGTCCGACTTCCGCGCTGAGCGAACGGCGGATCACGCGCATCTGTTGGCCGGTGGCCTCGGCCCAGAGCGCCTCTTCTTCCAGTTCCGGTTCCTTCATCATCCAGTGTGCCAGCCGCCGCAGCAGTTCCAGTTGCGGCCCGCCGCCCTCGAACCCTCGCCCCCAGAGCCAGGCATGATCCGAAGTCAGAAGGGCCACGCGCCCTTCTCCAACCCGGTCCAACAACAAGAGTGGCCTGTCGCCCGCACCGGACATCACCACGTCACCACTGCTTTGCGTAACCTCGACCTGCCTCAGCCAGCGGCCCCAATGCCCGGCAAATTCCTGTTCCAGCCCGGCTGTCACAGGATGCCGCTGTCCCAGATCCGTGACCTTGGGAAGATAGCCTTCCTCCACCACGCGCGCGGTGGGCCGCGCAGGCACGATGGCCTCGAACGGCCCCCGATAGATGCTCTCGGCTCCGGCAAAATCCGGGCCAGCGGCAAACAGCACGGCGCCACCGTTTTCGACATATTGGCGGATGTTTTCCAGATAGACCGTGGGCAAAATTCCCCGTCTGCGGTAGCGGTCAAAGATGATCAGGTCGAAATCATCGACTTTTTCCAGAAACAACTCGCGCGTCGGAAAGGCAATCAGCGACAGTTCCCGCACCGGTACGCCGTCTTGTTTGTCGGGCGGCCGCAAGATGGTAAAATGCACAAGATCGACCGAACTGTCAGATTTCAGCAGGTTGCGCCAGGTTCGTGTGCCCGGATGCGGTTGACCCGAAACCAGAAGCACGCTCAGCCGGTCACGCACGCCGTTGATCTGCACGAGGGCGGTATTGTTGCGGTCGGTTAGCTCTCCGGGGTCTCGGGGGGTGCTGAATTCCAACACGTTGCGGCCGCCGTGCGGCAGCTTGAGTGGCAGCGTGATCGACTCCCCCAAAGGCACCTCGAACCGTCGCGGCTCTGCCCCATCGACCGAGATGTCGAGCGGCACTGTCGTGACGCCTTCAGGCGCTGCCCCCTCGTCGGTCACGGTCAGCGTCAACCGGACCTCCTCGCCCAGAATGGCAAAGGCGGGCGCGTTGTCGATCCGCAAGCGCCGGTCCCAGTCGTCTGTGCGCCCGCTGTGCAAGAGATGCGCCGGTGCAGGCAGATCGGGCGCACGCTCGGCGTCATGCACACGCCCGTCTGAGAGCAGGATTACTCCTGCGATTCGTCCCTGCGGCACTTCGGCCACGGCCTGTGCGAGCGCAGTCATCGCCAATGTGCCGCCGTTTTCGGGCGCGTCCGGCACGCTCACGCGGTGCACTTCCGTGTTCGGGCGCGCTGCGAGCCTGGCGACGAGTGTCTCCGCTGCCTGCGCCGTGGCTTCCGCGCGCGCTCCCAGCTTTTGGCTGGCGCTCTGATCTTCGACGATCAGCACGATGTCGCTGAGCGGCGTGCGCTCCTCCTGCTGATAGGAAGGTCCGAGCAGGGCGGCAAGGATCGCAACCCCCGCACCGGCCCGATAGGCCCACCCCGAAAGACCGCGCCACACCGCCAAGCCCAGCCCAGCCAGCACAAGGACCGCCAGCCCGGCAATCACCCATTCCGGCAGTATCGGCGCGAAGATCACACTGCTTGTCATTGGCCCAACCTCTCGAGGAGCGCGGGCACATGCACCTGATCGGATTTGTAATTGCCGGTCAGAACATGCATCACTAGGTTGATGCCGAACCGGTAGGCCAATTCGCGCTGCCGCTCGCCGGTATAGCCACGCCCCACCGGAAACAGGAAATCACCGCGATCGTTTACGGCCCAGGCCGCGGCCCAGTCATTGCCGCCGATCACCACCGGAGTCACGCCGTCATTCAGGTTGCGAAACGGCATTCCCTCGATTCGCTCCGCATCCGGGGGGGCCGACTCGACCCAGACCGGGCGCCCGGTATATCGGCCTGGAAAATCGCTGAGCAGATAGAAGGTGCGTGTGAGCACATGATCCTCGGGCACCGGCTCGAGCGGCGGAATGTCGAGCGGCGCGGCCAGCCGTTGCAGCCGCGCGCCATTGGTTGAAGCCGCCCCAAAGCCTGCCACATCCGCATCGCGCGTATCAAACAGGATCAAACCGCCGCCGCGCAGATAGGCGTTGAGGCGCACATACGCTTCGGCAGAGGGCGTCGGCTGATCCGGGCTGATCGGCCAGTAGAGGATCGGGTAAAACGCCAACTCGTCGGTTTCCAGATCGACGGCAATCGGTTCTGCCGGCTCAACCGAGGTGCGAAAACTGAGAACCTGACCAAGTCCGATCAGCCCGGAATGCGCGGTATCATCAAGGGCTGAATTGCCTGTAATGACATGCGCCAGCACCACTTCAGCTGTCGCCGCAATGGCCCGGGTATCATCCTGCGCCATGACCCGATCGGGGGTGCCGAGGCTGAGCACAGCAAGCAGCAGGCCAATTGCTGTGCGCATCGGCCAGAGCCGTCCCGACAGCGCCAGCGCGGCCAGAATATCCACCGTCAAGAGCAATGCGGCAGCGGCCAGAAGCCAGCCACCGAGCGGCATCTCGGCGGCGCGTTCCAGCCCCTCGACCGGGATGCGCTCGGGCCATGCCACAGGTGCCAGCATGTCGTCCCGCGCGATCACGTTGCGCGCCACGCGCCGCTCCGGCCCCTCGTAGAGCCCCGGCAAAAGATCGGGACCAAGCGCTTCGGCAAGCAGCCTCTCTCCTGCAACACCCGGTCGGGCGCCGGCATCCATCAGCTTGCCAAAGCCGTCGAGCACCTCGACCGGTTGCCATGTGCTGCCCGCCAGTTCGGTCGCATCGGGGGGCGTCACGCTTGATGCAACGGCCAGGCGTTCCAGCATCTGCACGAAAAGACCCGACAGCGGTAGCGTGGACCATTCCGCATTCGCGGTGACGTGAAAGAGCACAACCTGCCCAGCACCGATCCGTTTGCGGGTGACAAGCGGCGTGCCATCCGTCAGTTGCGCAATGACCCTTTCGGCAAGCGTTGGATCGGGCTGCGCCATGACCTGAGCGCTGACCGTCACATCGCCGGGAATGACGAGGCCCTGAAACGGGCTACCTTCTGGAAACGTCGCCAACGTCTTGGGCTCGCCCCAACTCATCGCGCCGCCCACGGTGCGCCCCCCGGCGCGCAGCCGCACCGGCATGAGCGGCGCCTCTTCCCCGCGCGACACGTCACTTGCCGCCACCCTTGGCCCGGCAAACCGCAACAGCATCCCACCGCCGTTCACCCAGTCAAGCAACGCCGCCTCCTCTGCCCCCGAGAGCGTCGCCACATCGGCAAGCACGATCACGTCCGGGTTGGCGGGCAGAACATCCATCAGCGCGCCGTCGAGCATATCTGCGGATGGCGCAAAGGCCTGATGCAGATAATGCAGCGGTGACAGCAATTCGAGCCCTTCGCGATCCTCGCGGCCCGCAATCAGGGCAACCTCGCGTCGCTTGAGCCCGTCATCGGTGAGGCTCACGGACCCCGCGGTTTCCTCGCCCGCGATCTCGAAGGAGGTAAGGCGGGCACGCAATTCAGGCGGCAACGACAGGGCCCCGCTCGCCTCTGTCGCCGTCGCGTCAAACTGCAGAGGCAGCGTTGCAAGCACCCGCAGCACGCCCGCAGGGTCCAATCCATGCGCTGCCACCATGATGTCGCGCGGCCCGTTCGCGGTTGCGCGCGCCGCGCTAAGTACGATCTGACCGTCAGTCATCGCGGCCGGGCGAAGTGCCAGCACCGGACGTGGACTTTCATGCACCGTGACCGGCCCACGGGCCTCAAGCGCCACCAGCAGGTCCTCACGTCCGTCATAGGCCAGCCCGTCAGAGAGCCAGCGGGTTTCAAAGCTGCCCTCGCCCAGCAGATCTGCGGCACGCTCCATCATCGCGGGCGTTACCGCCCAAGGTGCGGGGACAAGGCCCGCCAGGCGGCTGCGCCAACTCTCGGCAGCCTGAAATTCCAGTTCCTCAGGATCGCTCAGACGCATCAGGGCTACCGGACGCCCTGCGCGGCCTGCCTCGGCCAGCAGACCATTGATCACGGCGATCTTTTCACGCCAGTCGCGCGCCGAGGCCCAGCTGCCATCGGTCACGATCAAGAGCGGCCCGGTCGCGCGCGCCTCGCCTTCGGCGCGCGGATTGAGAACCGGTCCGGCCAGGCCGGCGATCACCGCCGCTACTGCAATCGTCCGCAAGAGCAAAAGCCACCACGGCGTGCGGTCTGTCACGCTATCCTCGTCCTTGAGACCCAAGAGCAGGGCCACTCCGGGAAACCGGCGCCGAATGGGCGTCGGCGGCACGGCGCGCAGGATAATCCACAAGATTGGCAGCGCGACGAGGGTCAGCAATAGCCACGGCGTGGTAAATCCGATGGGTCCGAGGATCATGCCATCGTCCCCCCGTCCATCGCTCGATAGAGCCACAGAAGCGCCGATTGTGCGTTTTCGCTGGTGTGGTGAACGCCGAGCCGCCAGCCCGTTGCGGCACAAAGCCGGCCCAACTCAACCTTGCGTTCTGCCAGCCGTTCCAGATACCTCGCGCGCAGGTCATTGGCTTTCAGCGTCTCATGCGTCAGCGTGCCGCCAACGCTCTCGAAGATCGTGCGCCCGCGGTAAGGAAACACTTCTTCGGCTGGGTCGAGGATCTGATAGAGTATGCCTTGAACACCACGATCCGCCGCAGCTGTCAACGCCCCGCGCAGACCTGCGAGATCGCCCATGAAATCCGAAATCAGCAGCGCCCGGCCATGCGGCACCAGGCCACCCATATCGGGGCTGGTATAATCCGCCTCACTGTCCTGCATCAGCGCCAGAGCCAACCGGGCCAGTTGTGCCTGTCCGCGCCGTGGCGGCAGGCTGCTTCCGGTCAGCCCCACACGTTCGCCGCCGCGCAAGAGCAGCACTGCCATCGCCATCGCCAGAAGCCTCGCACGCTCGGCCTTTTCGGGCAGGTTCTTGTCCGAGGCGAATCGCATCGACGCGGCGGGATCGGCCCAGATCATGACGCTCTGCGCGATCTGCCATTCGCGTTGTCGCACATACTGCACATCCGACCGCGCCGAACGCCGCCAGTCGATCATCTGTCGGCTGTCGCCGGGCTGCACCGGTCGGTATTGCCAGAAATCATCACCAAGGCCTGCCCGTCTTCGGCCATGCTCGCCTAGAAGAACAGTGCCGGCCAGATGCTCTGCCCTCGCCAGAAGCGGCGGCAGGCGGGCGGCCTCTGCCTCTGCGCGGGCGCGCAAGGGTGCGGAAAGCAGGGACATCTCAGGCGGCGGCCCGAATGTGCGTGACATCCTCGACCATGCGCGCGATCAACTCTCTCAGACTGTCGCCCCGCGCCCGAGCGGCAAAATTGAGCGCCATGCGATGTGCCAGCACGGGCTGTGCCATCGCTGCAACGTCGCTTGCGTCTGGGGCAAGACGGCCCTGCAGCATTGCCCTTGCCCGCACGGTAAGCATGAGCGCCTGCGCGGCACGCGGACCCGGCCCCCAGGCGACGCTCTCGCGCACCGTGGCAGTGGCGGTTGCATCCTCGGGGCGGCAGGCGCGGACGAGATCGAGGATAACCTCCATCACCTTTTCACCGACCGGCATCCGGCGCAGCATGTGCTGTGCGGCGATCAGGTCGGCCGGGGTAAAAACGGTATGCGCGGCCTCTTCTTCGGCCCCCGTGGTGGCCAGCAGAATGGCGCGTTCGGTGTCGCGGTCGGGATAGGGCACTTCGATCTGCACCAGAAACCGATCAAGTTGCGCCTCGGGCAAGGGATAGGTGCCCTCTTGTTCGATCGGGTTCTGGGTGGCCAACACGTGAAACGGTGGGGCAAGGGGGCGGTTTATCCCCGCCACCGTCACCTGCCGTTCCTGCATCGCCTGCAACAGTGCCGATTGCGTGCGCGGGCTGGCGCGGTTGATCTCGTCGGCCATCAGAAGCTGGCAGAAGATCGGCCCTTCGATGAACTTGAAGGCGCGTTTGCCATCTTCCGTGGTTTCGAGAACTTCGCTGCCCAGAATGTCGGCGGGCATCAGATCGGGGGTGAACTGCACCCGGTTCGTATGCAGACCCATCACCGTGCCCAGCGTTTCGACCAGCCGCGTCTTGCCCAGACCCGGCAGGCCGATCAAGAGGCCATGCCCGCCACACAAGAGCGCCGAGAGTGACAGATCGACGACCCGCTCCTGTCCGATGAACCGCCGGGTGATCGAGGCGCGGGCCTGCGCCAACTTGCCCTCCAGCGCCTCCAGCCCCGCCAGAAGATCAATGTTGTCGGTCATGGCAAAACTCCCTTTCGGATTATATCCTAAGGGTAGAGTGTATAGCGCGATAGAGAAATGGCAAAAGCAATGAGCGACGCTCCTCTCACAACCCTGTCAGCGGAAGGACTTGCCGCTTCTGCCCGTGCCGCGAGGCAAGCGAAACGGGGACTGCCACCGGTGCATTTGTGGAACCCGCCCTTTTGCGGCGACCTCGATATCAGAATCGCCCGCGACGGCACATGGTTCTATCTCGGCTCGCCGATCCGCCGGGTGGAACTGGTGCGGCTGTTCTCGGGCATCCTGCGGCGCGAGGGGGAGGCCTATTTTCTGGTCACTCCGGTGGAAAAGGTAGGCATCACCGTCGATGATGCCCCCTTTGTTGCGGTCGATTTCGAATTGTCGGGCTCCGGCGCCGAACAGGTGCTGCGATTCGAGACCAATGTCGGCGATCAGGTGAATGCCGGGCCGGATCACCCGATTCGTATCTTGCGCGCTCCGGAAACCGGGGAACCATCGCCCTATGTGATGATCCGGACGGGCCTTGAAGCGCTCATCGACCGCAAGACCTTCTATCGACTCGTAGAGATCGGACAGCACCATGAAGGCTGGTTCGGCCTCTGGTCAGGGGGCGAATTCTATCGCATCATCCCCGAGAGTGAATTGCAGGTGGGCTGAGACATGTCGAAACCGATTGCCGTGATCGTGGGGGTCGGCGCTGGCCTCTCGGCCTCTCTTGCTCGGTTGCTCGCAACAGAGGGCTATGCGCTCACGCTTGCCGCGCGCGACACCGGCAAGCTCGATGCGCTGGCGCGGGAAACCGGCGCGCGGACCGTGGCGCTGGATGCCCGCGACCCGGCGGCGATGGCGCGGCTCTTTGACGACCTCCCCGAGGCCCCGCGCGTAGCGGTCTATAATCCGTCGCGACGGGTGCGCGGCCCGGTGGCGGACCTGGACCCGGAGGAGGTGCGCGCGGCGGTCGAGGTCACGACCCTGGGGGCATTTTTCATGGGGCAGGCGGCAGCGCGGCGGATGCTGGCATCCGCGCCCCTGGGCGGCGTGCGTGGCACGATCCTGTTCACCGGGGCCTCGGCGGGGGTCAAGGGATTTGCCCAATCCGCGCCCTTTGCCATGGGGAAATTCGCGCAGCGCGGGCTGGCGCAGAGCATGGCGCGCGAGTTGCACCCGCAGGGCATCCATGTGGCCTGGATCAACATCGACGGGGCGATCCGCAATCCGGGACGGACAGAGCCGCCGGACAAACCCGACTCCATGCTCGACCCCGATGCCATCGCGCGGGCCTATCTGGACCTGATCCGTCAGGACCGATCCGCCTGGAGCGACGAGATCACCCTGCGCCCCTGGGTCGAACGGTTCTGATCAGGCGCGGGCAAAAAGCGCGCGCAGCCTTGGCCAGAACAGTTCCACCAGCACGCAGCCGGTAACCATTACGATCGCAAGCACCTGCAATCGGGTGGGAAACGAGCCGAGGATCACGATCGCCAGCGCCGCCGCGATGATCGGCTTGAGGAAAAAGAGATAGGAGGCGCGGGTGATGTCGGGGGCCGCCGACAACCCGCCGAACCACATCAGTTGCGTGATCGTGGTGTTCCACAGCGCGAGGATCACCAGCGACCAGGCCGCGAGTGCCGGCTTCTCGACGATGCTCGCCGGGTTCACCCATTTGCCCCAGGCCACGCCCACCAGAAGCCAGAGGCCGATGCCGCCGATCATCATTGTCAGCGCGATGATCCTGAGCCCCCCGTGGCGCCCCATCACCGGCTTGATCAGCACCGCATAAAAGGATCCAAGCGCCGCGCAGGCCATGGCCAGCAGCACCCCCGGCAGCGTTCCTGCCTCGCCCGCCAGAGCCGCCAATGCGCCATCGGTCAAAAGAACCGCAATGCCCAGCACCGCCAGAAGGCCCGTCACCATCTTGACCGCGCCGGGATGAACGCCGTTGATCATCCAGTTGGCCAGCGCGACAAAGACCGGGATGGTCGTGGTGACGGTGGCCACCTGAATGACGGTGGCATAGTCGAGCGCCCAATGGAAAAAGAGATAAGTCACGGTGACGCCCATCAGCGACAACCAGACGATCTTGAGCCCCTCCTGACGCAGCGGGGTGAGCAGATCGCGGCTGTCACGGTCCCAGAGCGCCCAGAGGATGAGCCCAAAGCCGCCCAGCAGATAGCGCCAGACGCTTGTCTCGGGGCCGGCCACGCCGCCCAGCTTGGCGAAGAATTCAGAGCTGGCATGACCCGCTACGCCCACCATGACCGCCGGATAGGCCCATTTCTCGGGGATGTTCATGCGCCCAACTCCATCCCGAAACGGGCGAGACTTGCCGCCAGCCGGTCCGGCGCCTCCTGCGGCAGAAGATGTCCAGCCTCGGCCCAGTCCTCGCGCCGCGCGTCGGGCAGGGTGGCATAGAGCCGGTCCACGATGTCGCGGTCCAGAAAGACGCGGTCCTGAAGCCCGGTGATCACCAGAACCGGAAGCGCAAGCGCGCTGTAATCAAGGTTCCAGTCGGTCGCCGCCGCATTGCGCATCAGGTTCATGTGGCCATGTTCCGGCGGCAGCGGCGCGTAATCCGACCTGAGGAAATTCTGCCGCGCCTTGGCGGCGAAATCGCCATTGACCAAGAGCGGAAAGAGCGCATCGAGAAAGAGCCCCACGCCGCCATGCGCCACGATCCGCGCCATCGCGGTGTTGACCCAGTCGATTCGCGGCCCGATCTCTCGCAGCGTGTTGAGGAGCACCAATCCCTCGGCTTGCGCCCCCGCCAGCACCGCGCGGGCGGCATAGAGCCCTCCGATCGAAAGGCCCACCAGAATGGGCCGCGCGGGTTGCAGATGCGCCAGAAGCCGCTCCAGATCCGCGACGATCACCTTGTCCGTCAACTCCAGCGCCGGATCGAAGGGCGACTCCACCTGCCCTCGGAAATTGTAGCTCAGCGTGCCAAATCCCTGCGCCCGCAAGGCGGGAGCGACCGCCGCCTCCCAGGCGTCGGTCGATCCGGTCAGCGCGTTGACGAAGACAAAGGTTGCCGCCCCTTTGCGGGTCGGCACGTGATGGAGGTAAAAGAGGCCGTCGGACTCGCTCAAGCCAAGGTGCATCGGTCTCTCCCGCGCGTCTGGTTTCGAGGCACGCTAAGCGGCGGCGCAGGCCGGTGCAAGCCACCTGCTGCCCGAATTTCGCAAAATCGGGGGAGGGTGCGCCTGCTTTTCCCCGTCGCCGGGCAGAGAAATCTTTCCTGATGAGCAGCGTTCTGTGCTAAGGCCGCCGCGCAAGGGTCCGAGAGCTCGGTTCACATTAGCAGGAAGGAACGAAAATGATTCAGGAATTCAAGGAGTTCATCGCCAAGGGCAATGTCATGGACATGGCCGTGGGTATCATCATCGGTGCGGCGTTTACGGCGATTGTCAGTTCACTTGTCGCCGATCTCATCAACCCGATCATCAGCCTGTTCCTCGGTGGCATCGATTTCTCCGGCCTCTATATCCTGCTCGGCTCGGGCGACTATCCCTCGATCGCCGCAGCCGAAGCGGCGGGTGCCGCCGTCTTTGCCTATGGCCGGTTCATCATGGCGGTGATCAATTTCCTGATCGTGGCCTGGGTAGTGTTCCTTCTGGTCAAGGCGGTCAATCGTGCCAAGGGCGTTGTCATCCCCGAAGCCCCCGCCGCGGAACCCGGCCCGTCCGAGCTGGATGTCCTGATGGAGATCCGCGACTCGCTGAAGCGTTGATCGGCGCGGGGCGGTCTCAGATCCTGTGATAGGGGCCGCCCGCCAGAATCGACGCTGCGCGATAGAGTTGCTCGGCCAGCATCACCCGGACGAGGAGATGCGGCCAGACCATGCGGCCAAAGGACAGTGTGAAATCGGCCCGCGCGCGCAACTCCGGCACAAGCCCGTCTGCGCCGCCGATCAGGAAGGCAAGGTCTGCTCTCCCCGCGTCGCGCCACCCCGCGAGCCGGTCTGCAAAATCGGGCGAACTGATCACCTCGCCCCGCTCATCGAGCATCACCAGCATCGCGCCGTCTGGCAGGACGCGCTCCAGCAGGGCCGCCTCGGCGGATCTGCCGCCGCCCTTCCTGTCCTCGACTTCGTGCAAGCTCAGCGGTCCAAGGCCCAATCTGCGCCCTGTCCGGTCAAACCGGGTGACATAGTCGTCGATCAACGCGCGTTCTGGGCCGGTCCGTAGCCGACCCACGGCGCAGATATGCACCCGCATTCAGGCTTGAGACGCCGCTGACTTTCCGGTGGGCAGCCACATCTTCTCAAGCTGATAGAACTCGCGCACCTCGGGACGAAAGACATGGACGATCACATCGCCGGTGTCGATCAGCACCCAATCGCCGGTCTCCTTGCCCTCGGTCCGGGCCTGAACGCCGTGCTCCTGCTTGAGTCGGTCCACCAGATTTTCCGCGATCGCGGCTACCTGACGCGAGGACCGACCCGAGCAGATCACCATGTAATCTCCGATCGCGGTCTTGCCGCGGAGATCAATCTGCACGACATCTTCGGCCTTGTCGTCGTCAAGCGAGGTGAGAATCGCCGCAAGCTGCGCTTCGCTGTCTGCGGTCATCACGGGCATCATCGAGAGTGCCCCATGGTCAGCGGCCCCAGCCGCAATGGTCGTGAAAGACAGGACATCGTCCTCCTTGGCTGTGCACCGCCAAGCCCCGGTGCCGGGCATGCCTTGAACGTAGCAAGAGAGACGTGACTTTTCAATGAAGCGCGATAGGGTCTGGTCCGATCGCGCGAGATTGTGCTGCAAATTTACACGGTCTTCACGGAAACAGATGAACGCCACGGTCCGCAAGGCACCGGAGCGGCACTGGACAAGCCCCGAATTTCCAGTTCTGTTCGAGCCACAGACGGAGGACGCCCATGACCACAGCCCTGATCACCCACCCCGAGTGCCTTGGTCACGAAACACCCCCCGGCCATCCCGAACAGGTCGCCCGGCTGGAGTACATTCTCGCAGCGCTTGCGGAGAAGGACCTGATGCGCGTGACGGCGCCGCTGGTGGCAGAGGATGATCTGTTGCGCGTTCATCCCAAGCGGCAGATCGAGTCAATTCGTGCCGCCGCACCGGCCACTGGTTTCGCGCAACTGGACGCCGACACCTGGATGTCGCCGGGAACGCTGGCTGCGGCACATCGCGCGGTGGGCGGGGCGGTGCGGGCCGTTGATCTGGTGCTTGCGGGCGAGGTGCGCAACGCCTTTGTCGCCGTGCGCCCGCCCGGTCATCACGCCGAGCGCGAGACGACCATGGGGTTCTGCCTCTTTGGCAATGTTGCAGTGGCCGCAAAACACGCGCTGATTCATCATGGCATTGGCCGCATCGCCGTGGTGGATTTCGACGTGCATCACGGCAATGGCACGCAAGATCTGTTGGAGGACGAACCGCGCGCGCTCTTTGTCTCGTCGCATCAGTTTCCGCTCTGGCCGGGCACCGGTGCCGCAGACGAGACCGGGCCGCATGACACGATCGTCAACCTTCCGCTGGCGCCCGGCTCTGGTGGCGTCGAGTTCCGGCGTGCCTATGAGGACAAGGTGTTTCCCCGCGTCCGCGCCTTCAAACCCGACCTGATCCTCGTTTCTGCCGGGTTTGACGCGCATCGCGACGATCCGCTGGCCGATCTGAGGCTGACCACCGAGGACTTTGCCTGGGTCACGGGACGGCTCTGCGATCTGGCGGATGATCTCTGTGGCGGGCGGATCCTGTCCTGTCTCGAAGGAGGTTACAATCTCGATGCCCTCGCGGCGAGCGTGGCCGCGCATGTCGATGTCCTGATCAAGCGTGGTGTGGCGTGACTTTGTCGGGCAAGGAGAACTGAATGCGCGTCGGTCTAGCCCTCTTGTGCCTCGCTTATGTGCTGAGCCAGTTCTTTCGTGCCTTTCTGGCGGTGTTGAGCGGCGTTCTGGCGCGCGACATCGGCACGACGCCAGATGATCTGGCCTTTGCGTCCGGGCTCTGGTTCCTGGTTTTTGCGGCGATGCAGTTGCCGGTAGGATGGGCGCTTGACCGGGTTGGGCCGCGCCGCACCACGGCGGCCCTGCTCTTGGTCGGCGGTGGCGGCGGGGCGGCGCTTTTTGCGATGGCGACTACGCCCTTGCAGATCAGCCTCGCCATGGCGCTGATCGGGGTGGGGTGTTCGCCGGTGCTGATGGCCTCCTACTACATTTTCGCGCGGCAGTTTCCGCCGGCGCAGTTTGCCACATTGGCGGCACTGATGTTGGGGGTCGGCTCGGTTGGCAATCTTGTCGCCTCCTACCCGATGGCCTTGGCCGCCGAAACGATGGGCTGGCGCGCGGCACTCTGGGGGCTGGCAGGCCTTTCAGCGGTTGTGGCGCTTGGTATCCACCTGCTGGTGCGGGATCCCGAGGCGGTGACTGGCGCGTCGCGCGGCTCGGTATTCGATCTCCTGAGAATGCCCAAGCTCTGGGCAATCCTGCCCTTGATGTTCGTGGCCTATGCGCCCGCAGCGGCGCTGCGCGGCCTCTGGGCCGGGCCCTATCTGCGCGACATCTTCGCGCTTGATACCGGTCAGGTCGGGCAGGCGACGCTCGTGATGGGACTTGCGATGATTGCCGGCACGTTGGTTTACGGTCCGCTCGATCGCCTTTGCAACAGCCGGAAATGGGTGATCTTTATCGGCAATGCCATGTGCGCGACGGCCGCTCTTGCGCTCATGGCCCTGCCCGACAAGAGCCTCGCGCTCTCCATCACCCTGCTCGCCGTCATCGGCTTTTTCGGCGCCTCCTTCCCGGTCATCGTCGCGCATGGCCGAAGTTTCATTCCCGCCCATCTCGCGGGGCGGGGAGTGACGCTGCTCAATCTCTTTGGCATCGGCGGGGTGGGGGTGGCGCAGTTTGTCTCCGGGCCGCTCTTTGCCTCTGCCGCCGCGCAAACCGCGCTTGCGGGATATGTCGCGCTCTTTGCACTCTTCGGCTTTGCCCTGCTCTTCGGCCTTGTGATCTATCTCTTCAGTCGCGACAGCATGAACTGACCCCCCCTTTCGCAGGGGCGGCAATCCCTGTATGACGCGCCTCGCAAATCCTGCAATGGAGGCATGAAGTTGATGGGTTACAAAATCGCCGTTGTCGGTGCCACGGGCAACGTGGGCCGCGAAATGCTGAATATCCTCGCTGAACGCGAGTTTCCGGTGGATGAGATCGTGGCTCTGGCCAGCCGCCGCTCTCTCGGCACCGAAGTCAGCTTTGGCGATCGCACCCTCAAGACCCGCGATCTCGACGGTTTCGATTTCACCGGCTGGGACATCGCGCTCTTTGCCATCGGATCGGACGCGACCAAGATCTATGCGCCCAGGGCGGCCAAGGCGGGCTGTATCGTGATCGACAATTCGTCACTCTATCGCTATGACCCCGACGTGCCGCTGGTGGTTCCAGAGGTGAACCCGCAAGCCGTCGAAGGCTATGCCAAGAAGAACATCATCGCCAATCCCAACTGCTCGACCGCGCAGATGGTCGTCGCGCTCAAGCCGCTGCATGATCGCGCCCGCATCAAGCGCGTTGTCGTGGCGACCTATCAGTCGGTTTCGGGCGCCGGCAAGGAAGGCATGGATGAGCTTTGGGATCAGACCAAGGCGGTCTACAATCCGACCGACAACAAGCCGCCCAAGAAATTCACCAAGCAGATCGCCTTCAACGTGATCCCGCATATCGACGTGTTTCTCGAGGACGGCCAGACCAAGGAAGAATGGAAGATGGTCGCAGAGACCAAGAAGATCCTTGATCCCAAGATCAAGGTCACGGCCACCTGCGTGCGCGTGCCGGTCTTTGTCGGCCATTCCGAGGCGATCAACATCGAGTTCGAGGATCATCTGGATGAAGCCGAGGCGCGCGACATCCTGCGTGAGGCGCCCGGCATCATGGTGATCGACAAGCGCGAGGATGGCGGCTACGTCACGCCGATCGAGTGTGTCGGTGATTATGCCACCTTCGTCAGCCGGATCCGTCAGGATCCGACAATCGACAACGGAATCAACCTCTGGTGCGTCTCCGACAATCTGCGCAAGGGGGCCGCACTGAATGCGGTGCAGATCGCCGAAACACTCGGAAAAAGGGTGCTAAAGAAAGGCTGAATGTCGCCTGTGATCAGGGCTTTGCAAGGGGTGCGTCACGGCGCCCCTTGTTTTTTGTGCCCTGTCCTGCCCACTTTCACAGCGATGATTGCCACATGGAGAGCCCGATGCGTGCCCTGACCCTCATCCTTGCCCTTGCCCCGCTTCCGCTTTGGGCTGCGGACATTCCTCTCACCAGCCGCGTGAGCGCGGTCACGCTCTACCCGCAAGGGGCCACCGTGACCCGCGATCTGGCCTTTAGCGCCCCCGCCGGTCAACATGACCTGATCCTCGCCGATCTGCCGCAGGGCACACCGCTCGCCTCGGTCCGCGTGACGCTCAGCGGGGCGCGGATCGGCGGCGTCACCACCCGTAGCGATTATGTGCCGCCGCGTGAGGCAGCCGACAGCCCGGCGCTGATTTCTGCCCGCGCCGAGGTCGAGCGGCTGGAACAGGCCCTGCGCGAGGCGCGAGCCGGGATCGAGGATATCCGTCTTGAGGCAGAGGCGGCGCGCGCCCGCATCGCCTTTCTCGGACAGATCGGGCAGCGGGACGGCGCGGCGGCGCTGGAGGTCGATCGCTTGCGCGACCTTTCGGGGATGATCGGGGCGGAAACGCTGGACGCCCGGCGGGCCGAGGCCGAGGCCAACCGCCGCGCGGAGGCCGCCGAACGCGCCCTCAAGGACCAGACCGAGGCACTTGCGCGAGCTTTGCAGACGCTCGCGGCGCTCGTGCCCGAGGACCAGGCGCGCGCCATGTTGGCCGTGGCGATCACCAGCGATGCCGCGACGACCGGCACGCTCAGCGTGACCTATACCATCCCGGATGCCGGATGGCAGCCGCTCTATGACCTGCATCTTGCGCGCGGTAGCGGTGCGCTCAGGATCGAGCGGGGGGCCTTCGTGCAGCAGAGCACCGGCGAGAACTGGCAGGATGTGGCGCTCACGCTCTCGACCCTGCGGCCGTCGGAACAGACCGAGCCCGGCCAGATCTGGCCATGGATGCCGCGCATCGAGGATCCCGATGCGATCTCGCCGCTCGCGCGCAAGGCGGAAAGCGGGATGATGTCAATGGCCGCTCCGGCTGTCGAGGCGGCCGAGGCCGACGTGGCAACCGCCAGTTTTGACGGGCTGTCGGTTACATACCACACGCCTGCGCCGGTCAGCGTGGCAAGCGGCGCAGATCGGGTCCGGCTGATGTTGGGGCCAATCGAGATCACCGCCGGGATTGTCGCTCAGGCCGTTCCGATGCTGGATCAGACGGCCTTTCTGATGGCACATGTCACCAATGACACCGGCGAGATTCTGCTTCCCACGGCCGAGGCGCGCTTTTACCTTGATGGCCGCTATGTCGGGCAACGCTGGATGAACCTGATCGCGGCTGGCGCCGAGGCTGATCTCTCTTTCGGGCCGATTGACGGGTTGCGCCTCACGCGGCTCGTGACCAGTCGCAACGAGGGCGATCGGGGACTGATCACCAAGTCCAACGAGATGACCGAAAATCTCGAAATCAAGATCGAGAACCTGACCGATCAGGCCTGGCCACTCCGGGTGCTGGACCGCGTGCCGGTCTCGGAACAGCAGGATCTGAAGATCACATGGCAGGCCACGCCGTCCGCAAGCGAGGAGGATGTCGACGGCCAACGCGGCATTCTGGCATGGGTGTTCGACCTGCCTGCCGGTCAGAGTCGTGCCATCGCGTTGCAAACCCGCCTGACCTGGCCTGAAAACAAGGTTCTGCGCTGATGTCATGAAAAGGCGGCAGCGCCGCGTCGGGCCTGCCGCCTGTCAAGCGTTACCACCTGCGCCCTACTTGCAGCGTTTTTGAGCCTCGTCCACCGCAGCCGTGTAACCCAGCAGGGAAAACGTGTCCTTGGTTTGCGTGCCCCGACCCGAGCGCGCGGTCAGCACCGCATCGGTGCCGCGTTTCATCGCAGCAAGGATCTTTGCATCATCCTCCGTGCTCGCGGGCCAGGCCCATTCGCCTTCTGTAAACAGCTCGAACCGGGTGCCGCCGACATCGAGGCCGACGGTCGAGCCGCCAGCAAACGGGTATCCGCCGGTAAAGGTGATCTGCCCCTGAACTCCTGCTCCGGGGCGGAAAAAGGTCATCAACAGAATGTCGCCACGTTTCACCGCCACCACGCGCCCATCCTTGGTATTGACGGTTTCAGTAGGGGCCGACACCGCCCAGCATTCGCGCGGATCCTTGTCCTCGAACACGCTCCATGCCGTGCTGGTGGCCACCTGATTGGTGCTGGTTTGCTGTGCAGCCACTCCCGTTGACGTGACCAAGGTCACAGCCAGGGCGAGTACGCCCCCAAATCGTGATATCATATGTCCAGCCTCCAAGCTGTCCTGAGCCTCAATTTCGTGGGCCGCCTGCATCCCTTCGCGGAATTTTTTATTGTGCGGCCAGTCCCGTCTCGACATTGCAACATTAGCCTGAAACAGGCGAGAAGTGAAAGACGCAATTGGCGGATTTTCGCACGCCCTGCCTGCCAAACCGATCTACCGGAGAAAGACCATGACATTACCCGTTCCCCTGACTGAAATCTGGCGTGGCCCGAAACCCGAAAGCGTGCATCTGGGCCATGCCGTGATCTGTGACGCAGGCGGCGGGATCGTCGAGGCCTGGGGCAATCCGTCCGAGATCATCCTGCCGCGTTCGTCGTCCAAGATGATTCAGGCGCTGCCGCTGGTGACAAGCGGCGCGGCGGAGGCTCATGGCCTGACATCCGAGCATCTCGCGCTCGCCTGCGCGTCGCATAACGGGGCGAAGATCCACACCGACCGGGTGCAGGCCTGGCTTGCCGCGCTTGGTCTTGAGGATGACGACTTTCGCTGCGGCGCGCATTACCCGCAGGACAAGGAGGCCAACAAGGCCCTGATCTGCTCCGACACGGCCCCGTGCCAGATGCACAATAACTGTTCCGGCAAACACTCCGGCTTCCTGACCCTCAACCGCCATCTCAAGGGTGGGCCGGACTATATCGCACCAGACCACCCGGTGCAGAAGGCGGTGCTTGAGGCCTTTGATACGGTGACGCGGGAAACATCGCCCTTCTTCGGCATTGATGGCTGCTCTGCGCCCAATCCGGCCTGCACCTTGCACGGCATGGCCCGCGCCATGGCCTGGTTTGCCGGAGCCTCGGAGACCGGCAACGCTTCTGAGCGCGCGGCGGTGCGGCTCTGGCAGGCGATGGTGGCACATCCCGATCTGGTCGCCGGCGAGGGCCGTGCCTGCACCGAGCTTATGCGCGCCTGCACCGAGCCGGTGGCGCTCAAGACCGGAGCCGAGGCGTTCTTCATCGCTATCCTGCCGCGCCGCAAACTGGGCGTGGCGCTCAAGATCATCGACGGCGGCACGCGCGGCGCGGAATGCGCGATCGCCTCGATCCTCGTGCGCTTGGGCGTGCTCGATCCCGAACACCCCTCAGCGCGCAGGTTTCGCAATGCACCAATCGTCAATTGGCGCGGGATCGAAACCGGGATGATCAAACCGGCGGCACCGCTCGCCTGACCCGACTCACCGGGCGCAACCTGTGCCTCGGCGTGATTATGCCGATTGCGACAGGCCATCTTCTCCGGCGATGCGTCGCCCAAAGCTGCCTTGGTGATGCGCGATCACCCGCCCGCAAGTTTCAGGCGGCGTAGGTCCGCGCAGACGCTGCCCCCAATCTGGCCGGTTTTCGCGCCATTGGGCAGGTATCGTGCAAGGGTTGGGACATTTCCCTGCGCATTGCACAGCCTGAGATCACGGCGGCGTATCTCCGTCCCGGAAACAAACGAAAGGAAATCCCACATGACCAAGAGAGTCACGGTAGTTGGCCTTGCCATCGTCCTCACCCTGCCGGTCACGGCGCAGGCGGCGGAGTTCGCCAGCATGGATGTAAATGGCGATGGCTATATCACGATGTCAGAGTTTCAGGCCGCCATGCCCGAGACGCCGGGCGATGCCTTCATGGCCGCCGATACCAACGCTGATGGCGCTCTGACCGCCGAGGAACTGGCCTCCGCGCAAGAGGCGGGCACGCTGCCCTCCAGCGACGGATAGGGCATCATCCGGGGCAGGCGCGCGCTCGCCCCGGACTCCCGCTATCAGGCCTCAGGCTGGCGCAGCAAATGCATCCCGCGCATAGCCCTGCACATAAAGCAACGCGGTCAGATCGCCGTGGTTGATGCGGAGATCGCATTGTGCCGCGACAGATGGCTTGGCGTGCAGAGCCACGCCGGAACCCGCACGCGCCAACATTCCCAAATCATTGGCCCCGTCGCCCACGGCGATCACTTCGGCCTCGGAGATCCCCAGCCGTGCGCTGATCTCTGCCAGCGCCTGCACCTTGGCCTCACGCCCCAGAATGGGCCGCGCAACATCCCCCAGCAATCGGCCATCCTCGGTCAGAAGCGTGTTGGCCCGGTTCTCGTCAAAGCCCAGCCGGGCCGCGACGGGCCGGGTAAAGGCGGTGAATCCCCCCGACACCAGCGCGCAATAGGCGCCGTTGGCCCGCATCGTCGCCACCAGTTCCGCACCCCCCCGCATATAGCTGATCCGGCATGACAGAACCTCGGCGATCACGCGTTCGGACAGACCGCCGAGCAGCGCTACCCGTTCCAGAAGTGCGGCCTCGAAATCCAGCTCCCCATTCATCGCCCGCGCGGTGATGGCGCGCACATGCGCGCCCACGCCCGCAACCTCCGCCAGTTCGTCGATACATTCCTGTTCGATCATGGTGCTGTCCATATCCGCAAGCAGCATCTTCTTGCGCCGCCCCTCTGTGGGCTGGACCACCAGATCGACACCGCGGGCCTGCGCCTGTGCCCAGACCTCCCAGCGATTGCCCGGCACCTCCGGCAGCGGGAATTCCGCCGCCTCGTCCGGGGCGAGCCAGACCGCATCGCCGCCCCCCCATGCATTGCGCCAGGAGTCAACCAAAGCTGGCTCCAGAGCACCGGGGGGGGCGATCAGACTGACTGTGAACATGGGCCGTGTTTCCGATCGTAGGCGCGCGGTGTCGCAATTTCTGTCTCAAACGGCGGTTTAGCGTCATTTCTGCACTTGCGAAAGACCCCGCTTGGCCGTAATCCCGTCCGTGGGACACCCCTCCCCAACGAGGGGCGCTTATCTGAAAGGGTAGCTATATGGCTATTGAAGCACCGGCAACGCGGCCGGGAAATCCGCGTTTTTCCTCTGGCCCCTGCGCCAAGATCCCCACATTCACGCTCGACATGCTGTCTGACGCCCCCTTGGGTCGCAGCCACCGCGCCGCTGTCGGCAAGGCCCGGCTCAAGGCTGCGATCGACAAGACCCGCGCCATCCTCGGCGTTCCGGTCGATTACCGGATCGGCATCGTGCCCGCCTCCGACACCGGCGCTGTGGAAATGGCGATGTGGTCTCTGCTGGGGGACCGCCCGGTCGAGATGCTCGCCTGGGAGAGCTTTGGTGCAGGCTGGGTTACGGATGCGGTCAAGCAACTCAAGCTCGATGCCGTGGTCAAGACCGCCGATTATGGCCAGATCGTCGATCTGTCTGGCGTCGATACCGACAAGGATGTGGTCTTTACCTGGAACGGCACGACCTCAGGCGTGCGCGTCCCCAACGGCGACTGGATCAAGGCCGATCGTCAGGGTCTCACGATCTGCGATGCCACCTCTGCCGCCTTTGCGCAGGATCTGCCCTGGGACAAGCTCGATGTGACGACCTTCTCCTGGCAAAAGGTGCTGGGCGGCGAGGCGGCGCATGGCATGCTGATCCTCAGCCCCCGCGCGGTAGAACGGCTTGAAAGCCATACGCCGCCCTGGCCGATGCCAAAGATTTTCCGCCTGACCAAGGGCGGCAAGCTGATCGAGGGCATTTTCACGGGCGAGACGATCAACACGCCGTCGATGCTCGCAGTCGAGGATTACCTCGTCGCACTCGACTGGGCGGCAGACATTGGTGGTCTGCCGGGTCTGCGGGCCCGCGCCGATGCCAATCTGGTGGCGGTCGAGGAATTCGTGGCGCAAAACGATTGGCTCGCCTTTCTGGCGGCTGATCCGGCGATCCGGTCGAATACTTCGGTGTGTTTGACCTTTGAGGATGCGCGGATCACCGATGGCGCAGCCTTTGCCAAATCCGTCGCCAAGCGGCTCGAAACAGCCGGTGTCGCCTATGACATCGGCGCCTATCGCGACGCACCGCCGGGCCTGCGGATCTGGTGCGGTGGCACGGTGGAAACCGCCGATGTGGCCGCTCTCATGCCGTGGATCCAATGGGCGTTCGAGACCGAGATCGCCGCACAGACCGTCGCGGCCTGATCCCGATTTTTTGGAAAGAAATCGATCCGGAGTCTTTTCAAGACTCCGGGTCTCCCCTTCAAGGTTTTCATTCAAGGAGCCCAGCAATGGCCCCCAAGGTTCTCGTCTCAGACAAACTTTCCGAAACCGCCGTCCAGATCTTTCGTGATCGTGGCATCGAGGTGGATTTCCGTCCCGATCTTGGCAAGGACAAGGACAAGCTCGCCGAGGTGATCGGCGATTATGATGGTCTCGCCATCCGCTCGGCCACCAAGGTGACGGAAAAGATCCTCGCCCATGCGCACCGGCTCAAGGTGATCGCCCGCGCGGGCATCGGCACCGACAACATCGACAAGGTGGCGGCCAGCAAGAAGGGCGTGATCGTCATGAACACGCCATTTGGCAACATGATCACCACCGCCGAACATGCCATCGCGATGATGTTCGCCGTCGCGCGACAGCTGCCCGAGGCCTCTGCCTCGACCCATGCCGGAAAGTGGGAGAAAAACGGCTTTATGGGTGTAGAGCTTTTCAACAAGACCCTGGGGGTCATCGGCGCGGGCAATATCGGCGGCATCGTCTGCGACCGCGCGCGCGGCCTCAAGATGAAAGTCATCGTCTATGACCCATTCCTGAGTCAGGACAAGGCCGATCAGATGCAGGTGGAAAAGGTCGAGTTGGACGAGTTGCTCGCAAGGGCCGATTTCATCACGCTGCATGTCCCGCTCACCGATCAGACCCGCAACATCCTGAGCCGGCAGAATCTCGAAAAGACCAAGAAGGGCGTGCGCATCATCAACTGCGCGCGCGGCGGACTTGTGGATGAGGAGGCGCTGGCCGATCTTCTGAGATCCGGCCATGTGGCGGGGGCGGGGTTCGATGTGTTCAGCGTCGAGCCCGCGACCGACAACCCGCTCTTTGGCCTGCCCAACGTCGTCTGCACTCCCCATCTTGGAGCCGCGACCACGGAGGCGCAGGAAAACGTCGCCCTGCAAGTGGCCGAACAGATGTCTGACTATCTGCTCACCGGGGCTGTGACCAATGCGCTCAACATGCCTTCGGTCACTGCCGAAGAGGCCAAGGTCATGGGCCCCTGGATCAAGCTGTCGGAGCATCTGGGCAATTTCGTGGGTCAGATGACCGACGAGCCGATCAAGGCCATCAACATTCTCTATGATGGGGTCGTGTCCGAGATGAACCTTGGCGCGCTCACCTCTGCCGCTGTGGCGGGGATCATGAAAGCGGTCAACCCTGAGGTCAACATGGTCTCTGCCCCCGTGGTGGCCAAGGAACGTGGAATCAAGATCAGCACAACCAAGCAGGACAAATCCGGGGCTTTCGAGGGCTATATCAAGCTGACCGTGGTCACGGACAAGCGCGAGCGCTCGATTGGCGGCACGGTGTTCTCGGATGGCAAGCCGCGATTCATCCAGATCAAGGGCATCAATATCGACGCCGAAATCGGCCGCCACATGCTTTACACCACCAACGAGGACGTTCCGGGCATCATCGGCACACTGGGCCAGACATTGGGCGATAACGGTGTCAACATCGCCAACTTCACGCTTGGCCGCGCGGATGCTGGCGGCGAGGCGATTGCCCTGCTTTACATGGATGAACCGGTCCCGGCGCGTGCCATCGCGGCGCTTCAGGCCACTGGCAAGTTTCAGCAGATCCGCCCGCTGCACTTCGACATCGGATAGCGCGCCGAGCGATCCATTGAAAAATCAACACGGGTGGATATCGGCTGGACAGGCCCCGCCCGAATACGCTCTAGAGGTGACATGGTTCTGCCAATCTATGCCATTCCCGATATTCACGGTCAGCACGCCCTGCTTGAGGGTGCGCTCGATCTTGTCGAACGCGATGGCGGCGCCGAGGCGCGAATTGTCATACTTGGCGATTTGGTGGATCGCGGTGCAAACAGCCGGGCGGTGATCGAGCGATTGATGGCCGCGCAGGCCGAGGGGCGCGACTGGACCGTGTTACGAGGCAACCACGATCAGATGTTTGTGGATTTCCTCGATCATGGCGGGATCGGATCGGCCCGGATGCGCGCCGGGCTGACCTGGCTGAACGAGCGGCTTGGTGGCGTAGAGACGCTTGCCTCTTACGGCATCACTGCGTCCGAGGCGAGGCATGATCCCGCCCTTGCGCGCGCCACCGTGCCCGACGCGCATCGCGAGTGGCTGGCGGGACTGCCGCTCTGGCACATCTCGGACGATCTGCTCTTTGTGCATGCAGGCATCCGTCCGGGCGTGCCAATCGCCGCGCAGGAGCCCGAAGATCTGATGTGGATCCGAGACGGTTTTCTCGACCATGCAGACCCGCATCCCTGGCTAGTGGTGCATGGTCACACCGCGCTCGAGACAGCGCAGCATTTTGGCAACCGCATCGATCTCGACGGCGGCGCGGGCTATGGCCGCGCGCTCTGGCCTGCGGTTTTCGAAGGCACTGCCTGCTGGCTGCTGACCGACAAGGGACGGGTGCCGCTGCGTCCGTGACAGCATCTCGCCATTGCCTTGGGTCAGGCTGCACCGCTAGAGTTGGACGAACTCAAACGGAGGGGACAAACTTGACCGATATCGTGATTCTGGACGGCTGTCGCACGGCAATCGGCACCTTTGGTGGCAGTCTTGCGGGCACGCCACCCACGGCGCTTGGCGCGATCGTGGCCAAGGAGGCGCTCAACCGCTCGGGTGTCGAGGGCGGGCAGATCGGAACGGTGGTCTTTGGCCACGTGATCAACACCGAACCGCGCGACATGTATGTCAGCCGGGTGGCGGCGATGGAGGCGGGCATTCCCGAAACGACGCCCGCGATGAATGTCAATCGTCTCTGCGGATCCGGCGCGCAAGCGATTGTTTCGGTTGTGCAATCCCTCATGCTGGGCGATGCCGATTTTGGCCTTGCGGGCGGCGCGGAAAACATGAGCCGATCCCCCTTCATCATCCCTGATCAGCGGTGGGGCGCGAAGATGGGCGATGTCAGGACGCTCGACATGATGCTTGGCGCACTCAATTGTCCCTTTGGCACCGGCCATATGGGGGTGACAGCGGAGAACGTGGCGGCAGAGCATCAGATCAGCCGCAGCGATCAGGATGCTTTCGCCTTCGAAAGCCAGCGCCGCGCGGCAAGGGCACTCTCGGAGGGCCGCTTCAATTCCGAGATCGTTCCCGTGGAGGTGCGCGTCAAACGCGACATGGTGGCCTTTGTCACGGATGAACACCCCAAGGCCACGACTGCGGAGGCTCTGGCTGGTCTGAAACCGGTCTTTCAGAAAGACGGCTCTGTCACGGCCGGAAATTCAAGCGGAATCAACGATGCGGCTGCCGCCATCGTGCTGGCGCGCGCCTCTGCGGCAGAGGCGGCCGGGCTCAGACCACGGGGGCGGATCCTGGGATATGCCCATGCTGGGGTGCGCCCCGAAGTGATGGGAATCGGACCGGTGCCGGCGATCGAGCAACTGCTGGCACGAACCGGCCTGACGGCGGCGGATTTCGATGTGATCGAATCGAACGAGGCCTTTGCCGCGCAGGCCTGTGCGGTCAACAAGGTGCTTGGTCTCGATAGTGCCCGGGTCAATCCCAATGGCGGTGCGATCGCGCTTGGCCACCCGGTCGGTGCGACCGGTGTCATCCTGACCATAAAGGCGCTTTACGAACTCGAGCGCACGGGCGGCAAGCGGGCGATCATCACCATGTGCATCGGTGGCGGGCAAGGGATCGCACTGGCCATAGAGCGGCTCTGATTTGCGGCATAGTCTGGCCCGTTCTTAAACAGTTCTTCACGACGATGCCGGATTGTGAGCCGATCACGATCCGGCACGGCGGAGGACGGGCATGAGCCTTGCCAACAAGCTGGCAGAGGAACGGCGCGCCCGGCTGGCCGCTGAACGGCTGCTGGAACAGAAACAGGCCGAATTGCAGGCTGCAAATCGCAAGCTGGGCAAGCACGCGCGCGCGCTGTCCGATGAGATTGTCGAGACCCGCGCGGTTGTGCGATCGGTGCGAGATGAAAACCTGCGGGTCAAATCCGACCTTGATGTCGCCTATCAGAAGGTCGAGATCGCCGAACGCAGGCTGTGGCATTCGATCGAAACCATTCAGGACGGATTTGCCTTTTTCGATGCCGATAGCCGGATGATTGCCGCAAATCATGCCTATCTTGGCGTCTTTGACGGGCTTGAAGCCGTCAAGCCGGGGGTCAGCTATATCGAGATTCTGCAATTCATCACCGAAGAGGGCATTTTCAACATCGGAGATCTCAAGCCGCATGAGTGGCGCGAGAAAATGCTTGATCGCTGGCAAAGTTCCGTGCCCGAACCGGAAGTGATCCGTCTCTGGAACGGGCAGTACATCAAGCTGATAGACCAACGCGGCAATAGCGGGGATGTGGTCAGCCTTGCGCTCAACATCACCGAAACGATCCGATACGAGAAGGAACTGAAGGCGGCGCAAACCAAGGCCGAGGCCGCCAATCGCGCGAAATCTGCGTTTCTGGCCAATATGAGCCACGAGATCCGCACACCGATGAATGGTGTCGTGGGAATGGCAGATCTGCTGATGGAAACCGGTCTGACCGAGGAACAAAGACTCTATGCCTCCACCATAAAGAACTCCGGCGAGGCTCTGCTGGTGATCATCAATGACGTGCTGGACTATTCCAAGATCGAGGCGGACAAGCTGGTGCTCCACCTCGAGCCATTTGATCTCGAACGGTGCATTCGCGAACTCATCATGCTGATGCAGGCCAATGCGCGTGACAAGGGGATCGATCTTCTTGTGGATTACGACCTGTTCCTGCCGACGCAGTTTGTCGGGGATCCGGGCCGGATAAGACAGATCATGACCAATCTCTTGGGCAACGCGGTGAAGTTCACGGAGGCGGGTCATGTCCTTGTGCGTGTCACCGGCGTGCCATCCACACCAGCCAAGAGCGCCAGCATTCACGTCAGCATCGAGGATACCGGCATCGGCATTGCCGCGGACAAGATCGACCACATCTTTGGCGAATTCAATCAGGTCGAGGACGCGCGCAACCGCAAGTTTGAAGGAACCGGGCTCGGCCTCGCGATTTCGCAGAAGCTTGTCCGCCTGATGGGAGGGGAAATCTGGGTCGAGTCCGAGCCGGGCAAGGGATCGACCTTTGGTTTCTCGATGTCATTGCCGGTCGCAGACGCCCATGCGACTCGGGATCTGGTCCTGCCGCAAGGGTTGCACCGGGCGTTGATCGTTGCACCACAAGAGACCGGCGGTTCCATTCTCGAGCGACAATTGGCGGCCCTCGGGATCGAGTCCATTCTCTATCGAAACGGGGTCGAAGCATTGGCGCGAGCAGGCTCCGACATCGATCTGGTGCTCGCAGAGCACAATATGGCCGAAATGGACGGTTTCGAACTGGCAGAGGCGCTGCGGGACGCCGGGCATGACATGCCAATTCTGCTGCTCAGTCAGAGCATCGGCGACGCAAAACAGGATCCCGGCCGACAACACGTGCAGGCCGTCTTGCAGAAACCGGTGTTGCGAAACGAACTGATCGACGCTCTCATGGCGGTCTCTCCCAAACCGGCAGAGGCAGCGGCGCCAGTGACGCAACAGCAATCCGAGCGTGCAATGCGCGTCCTCGCGGCTGAGGACAACAAGACCAATCGGCTGGTCTTTTCCAAAATGCTCAAGATGCTCGATATCGATCTACACTTCGCCGAAAACGGCAAAGAGGCGGTAGCGCTTTACCAATCCCTTGGACCGGACGTGGTGTTCATGGATATTTCCATGCCCGAGATGGATGGTAAGGAGGCCACGCGAGCGATCCGGCAGATCGAGGCGGGAACCGGGCGGCACGTTCCGGTCATCGCGATGACCGCCCATGCGATGGAAGGTGACGATATCGACATTCTGGCAGCGGGGTTGGATCATTATCTGACCAAGCCCTTGCGAAAGGAATCCATCGTCGATCACATCGTTGCCGCCCGTCCTCCCGAGGCGCGCGCGCCTCTGGGGGATCTGGTTCAAGCGACCGGGTGATCGCGCAGAAAGACCCAGGAGTCATCGTCGGACCTGTCCGCGCAATAGCGGTAGCCGCCCGCGTCGAACGCCTTGATCGCCTCTGGATCGCGCAGGCGGTTCTGGATCACGAACCGCGCCATCGCCCCACGCGCGCGCTTGGCGTAAAAGCTGACGATCCTGGATGAGCCCTCCCTGGCCTCCATGAAAACCGGTGTTATCACCTTGAGACGCAGGGCCGTGCGGTCGATCGCGGCGAAATACTCCTGACTTGCGCAGTTGATCAGATGCTTGGCGCCAATGGCGCCAGCCTGTGTATTGAGCGCCTCTGCAAGCCGCGCGCCCCAATAGTCATAGAGCGTCTTGCCCCGGTTGGTCCCCAACCGGCTGCCCATTTCCAGCCGATACGGCTGGATTGCATCGAGCGGGCGCAAGATTCCATAGAGCCCCGAGAGGATGCGTAGGTGATCCTGAGCCCATTCCAGTTCCTCGGGATCGAGAGACCCGGCCTCGAGCCCCTGATAGGTATCCCCGGCAAAGGCCAGAGCAGCGGGCTTTTCCGTCATTCTGCCAAAATCGGCAAAGCGGTCTGCATTGAGCTTCGCGAGATTTTCGCTGATCCCCATCAGTTTTCGCAGGCCGTCCATGTCAAGGCCACGCACCACCTCGGCCAATTCCGCCGCCTCGTTCTGAAAGAGCGGGCGGGTGGCGCTGATCCCTTCCGTCGGGGTCATGTCCAGTTTCTTGGCGGGCGAGACGACAACCAGCATGTGCTTTCCCTTGCGTGATCCTTGCCGTGATCTAGTCCGCGCCGTGCAGAACGTCCAGAAAGGCCGTGCCAAAGCGCTCGGTCTTGAGCGGTCCCATGCCCTGTATCTCGGCCAGCGCATCGAGGGTGGAAGGGCGGCGCAGGGCGATCTGTTGCAACGTTGTGTTGGTGCAGGACAGGGGCCGCAGCGTGCCGCACTCGCCACGCGCCAGCGCGCGCTGCACCTCGATCAGGCGGTCGTAAATCGGGCCCTCGGGGCGACCCGCGAGTTTGCGGCGCACGGGATGGACCGGAGCGGTGGGCACCCCGGTGATCATCTCCAGAAATGTGGCGCCGTAGCGCGCGAGTTTGGTTGCGCCTACACCGCTGATCCGCGCCATCTGATCCAGCGTGGCAGGCCGCGTTTCGGCCATTTCGATCAGGGTGCGGTCGGTGAACACGATATAGGCCGGCACGCCTGCCTCCTCGGCCAGGGCACGGCGCCGGGCCTTGAGCGCCGACAGAAGCGGCGCATCCTCGTCCGACACCAGCGCGCGCACGGCCGGGCGCGGCTTTGGCCCGGCGCAATCGCGCCGAAGCTGGATTACCTCTTCGCCGCGCAGAACGGGACGCGCGGCCTCGGTCATGACCAGCGCGCCGTGGCGGTCGGGATCGGGGCGGATCAGATCCCGGCCCATCATCTGACGAAAGATCCCCTGCCATTCGGGCTTGTCCAGGTCGGCACCCACGCCGAAGGTCGGCAGGCTGTCATGCCGGCGCTGGCGCACCTTCTCGGTGGCGTGTCCCGTGAGAATGTCGATGAGATGCCCCGCGCCGAAACTCTCGCCGGTGCGCAGGATCGCAGAGAGCGCCTTGCGCACCACATCGGTGCCGTCAAAGGTCTCGAGCGGCGTGTCGCAGAGATCGCAATTGCCACAAGGGGTGGTGTTCTCGCCAAAATAGCCGAGCAGGGTGACGCGCCTGCATGTCAGCGCCTCGGCGAGCCCCAGAAGCGCGTTGAGCCGTCCGTGATCGGCCATCCGGCGTTCCGGCGGGGCGAGCCCCTCGTCGATCTGCGCGCGGCGCAGGCGGATGTCATCGGGGCCAAAGAGCGTCAGCGTCTCGGCCGGGGCCCCATCGCGACCGGCACGACCGATTTCCTGGTAATAGCTTTCGATGGATTTCGGCAGGTCGGCATGAGCGACCCAGCGGATATCGGGCTTGTCCACGCCCATGCCAAAGGCGACCGTGGCCACGACGATCAGGGCATCCTCGGTATTGAATCTCGTCTCGACGTTCCGGCGCGCCTGCGGCTCCATCCCGCCGTGATAGGCGCAGGCATTGAGCCCCACCTCGCGGAGCGCTTGCGCCAGCGTTTCGGTCTTGGCGCGGGTTCCGCAATAGACAATGCCGGACTGGCCCTTGCGCGCTGTGGCAAAGTCGATGATCTGGCGGCGCGGCTGATCCTTGGGCTGAAAGGCGAGATGGATGTTGGGCCGATCAAAGCCATGCAAAAAGACTTCTGGCGGCTGCCCGTCAAAGAGCTTCTGGATGATCTCGGCCTGCGTCTCGGCATCCGCCGTGGCGGTAAAGGCGGCAAGCGGCACATTGAGGGCGCGGCGCAAATCTCCGATGCGCAGGTAATCGGGGCGGAAATCGTGGCCCCACTGGCTCACGCAATGGGCCTCATCCACCGCGATGAGTGTGACGCCGATGCGCCGCAGCATCCCGATGGCGCTCGCCGCCGTCAGCCGCTCGGGCGCGATATAGAGGAGCTTGAGCCGCCCCTCCTCCAGTGCCTTCCAGACCTCTGCGGTCTCATCTTCGGTGTTGCCAGAGGTGAGCGCACCCGCCACGACACCCGCGGCCCGCAGGGCGCGCACCTGATCGCGCATCAATGCGATCAGCGGCGAGATGACCAGCGTCACGCCGTTGCGCATCAGGGCCGGGATCTGGAAACAGAGCGATTTGCCACCGCCGGTCGGCATGATGGCCAACGTATTGCAGCCCGTCGCGACGGTGTGAATGATTTCTTCCTGACCGGGACGAAAGGTATCGAATCCGAACACATCGCGCAAAAGCATGGCCGCGCCTGGCATGGGAATGTCCTGCAAGATTTTATCTGTCTGCTCTCGCGGAGAATCTTTTCACACTAAGATTCGGTGAACAAGCCCCGAGGATCAGTAAAACGCTGCCGCGTTGTTGATCAGAACGATGCGTAGGGCGTAGACGGCCACCAGCACCACCAGCGGTGCCAGATCAATGCCCGACATCGGCGGCAGAAAGCGGCGGACGCGGCTATAGATCGGCTCGAGCAGCCGGTTCAGCCCATCCCAGACCTTCGCCACGAATTGCTGGCGCAGGTTGAGAACCTGAAAATTGATCAGCCAGGACATGATCACATGCGCGATGATGAAGAACCACAAGACATCGAGGAGCAGCATCAGAATCTGGAAAAGGGATTGCATGGGGGCGGTCCTCTTGTTCGCAACGTCCATGACCTATGCAAGCCTGCCTCAAAGCGCAAGCCTGACGCGCGGTCGCGGTTGACGTTCTTTCCAGCCGGTGTAGACGCGCCGTCAAGGAGAACCGAAATGTATCCTGTCCTGCGACTCATGTGGCAATTGTCGATCCACCGCAGATCCCCGCGCCTGTCGGTCGCGGGCACCCATGTGTCGCATCATTACTGCATGCCCTGGGACATCGATCTCTGGCGCGAACTGAACAACGGGCGCACCCTGACGATCTTTGACCTCGGGCGGATTCCGCTTGCAGCGCGGGTTGGCCTGATCGCCGTGCTCAAGCGCAATCGCTGGGGTCTCGCGATAGCAGGCGCGAGTGTGCGCTATCGTCGCCGGATTCGCATGTTCGAGCGGATAGAGATGCGGTCGCGCCTGCTGAGCTGGGATGAACGCTTTGTTTATTTTGAGCAATCCATGTGGAAGACGTCGGGCGAATGCGCCAACCATATCCTGCTGCGCGCAGCCATAACCGGGCGCGACGGGGTGATTGATCCGGCAAGGGTGGCAGCGGATCTCGGGCATGATGGACCGGCACCTGAGGCACCGACCTGGGTCAAAGCCTGGATCAGGGCCGATGCGGAACGGCCCTGGCCGCCCATGCAGGAATAGCTTGCCTCAATGCTGCGCAGACTGTCATATCGTCCTTGAGGCAAAGGGACAGGCATGGCGGGGATTTCGCAGCGCAAGCGCGTTTGGGGCTGGTTTTTTTTCGACTGGGCGAGCCAGCCCTATCACACATTGCTCGTGACCTTCATTTTCGGGCCTTACTTTGCCTCTGTCGCGTCGGAGCACTTCTTGGCTTCCGGCGTTACCGCAGAGATCGCCGCTGCCCGCGCGCAGGCGATGTGGTCCTGGTGCCTGACGACGACCGGGCTGATCATCGGCCTTGGTGCGCCGATCATGGGCGCCTTTGCCGATACCACCGGGCGCAGGGTTCCCTGGATTGCGGCCTTTTCAGTCATGTATGTGATCGGGGCCATGGCGCTGTGGGGCATGCTCCCGGACGGCTCGAATCTCTGGTGGGGGTTGATTGCCTTTGGATTTGGCTTTGTCGGGGCGGAATACGCGCTGATTTTCATCAACTCGCAATTGCCCTCTCTTGGCTCGCACGACGAGGCGGGCGCTCTTTCTGGCTTCGGTTTTGCCTTTGGATATGCTGGTGGTGTTCTGTCTCTGGCGATCATGCTGGCATTTTTTGTCGAGCAATCGAGTGGCAAGACGCTGATCGGGCTTGATCCGGTATTCGGGCTTGATGCGGATGCGCGCGAGGGCACGCGCGCGGTCGGACCATTCACCGCGCTTTGGTATGCGCTGTTCATGATCCCCTACTTCCTCTGGGTCCGCGACAGTGGCCCGCGCAGGCCGGGTCGGGGCATGGGACATGCGCTGCGAAGTCTGGCAACCACCGTCAAAAGCTTGCGGCATCGCCTGAGTCTGAGTGCCTATCTCGGATCGTCGATGTTCTACCGCGATGCGCTCAACGGCCTCTACGGCTTTGGTGGCACCTATGCCGTTCTGGTGCTGAAATGGTCGATCACGTCGGTCGGGATATTTGGTATCATCGGTGCAATCGCCGGGGCTCTGTTCAGCTGGATCGGCGGCAAGTTTGACAAGCGCTTTGGGCCAAAGCCAGTGATCCTGGTTGCCATCTGGGGCCTGATCGCGGTCTGTGTCACGGTGGTGGGCATGGATCGAAACCAGATTTTCGGCTTTCCGCTCGACCGCGGCTCCACTCTCCCGGATGCCATTTTCTTTGGCTGCGGCGTTCTGATCGGTGGGCTGGGCGGCACCCTTCAGGCGGCCAGCCGATCCCTGATGGTGCGCCATACCGATCCTGCGTTCCCGACTGAAAACTTTGGTCTTTACGGTCTGTCTGGCCGGGCGACGGCGTTCATTGCACCGGCGCTGATCGCGCTGGTCACGACGTTCAGCGGCTCCGCGCGCATCGGTGTCTCACCAGTAATTCTGCTTCTCCTGATCGGCCTTGTCCTGCTACGCTGGGTCGATGCGCAAGGAGACAGGGACAGATGGGCCGAATCGTCCTGACAGGTATTTTGCTGATAGGCTTGGCGGGCTGTCTGCAGTCCGCGCCGAAGCCGCCCACGACCGGTATCCTCTCGAGCCAGAGTTTGCCCGCCGCGATGCAAGGGGTCCACGCCAAAAAGCTCTTTGGCGAGCAGGACCGTGGTTCTGAACATGCTCCCGCAGCTTATGGCAGCTACGCGCGCGGATGCCTGGCCGGTGGTGTCGCCTTGCCTGAAACAGGCCCGACCTGGCAGGCGATGCGGCTCAGCCGTAACCGGAACTGGGGTCATCCTCAAACCATTGATTTCGTGCAGGATCTTTCTCGGGCCGCGGCACAGCAGCCGGGCTGGAACGGTCTCTATGTCGGCGATATCAGCCAGCCGCGCGGCGGGCCGATGACCTCGGGCCACGCTAGCCATCAACTCGGGCTCGATGCCGATATCTGGCTGAACCGGGCCGACCGGCTGAACCTGAGCCGGGCCGAACGGGAGGGACTCTCCGCCATCTCGATGCAGCGGGCGAATGGTGCCTATACCAATGACAAATGGAGCCGCAGCCATCATGAGATCGTCAAGGCTGCGGCAAAGGATCCGCGCACCGCACGCATCTTCATTTTTGCCGGAGCCAAGGCACAGATGTGCCGGGATGAGACCGGTGATCGGGCCTGGCTCAACAAGGTGCGGCCCTGGTGGGGGCATCATTATCATTTCCATGTCAGGCTGAATTGCCCTGATAACACAAGTGGTTGTGTGCCGCAGGAGCCGCCACCGCCGGGCGACGGCTGTGCTGAAGCCGAAGAATGGGTGCGCAATATTCTTAACCCGCCCCCCCCTGATCCCAAGGCGCCCCCGCCCAAGCCGAAGCGTGAACTGACCATGCAGGATCTGCCGCAGCAATGTGTGGCCGTGCTGCAAGCCAATTAGATCAGCATCCTGCGAAAGTTTTTGCTAGCACCACATCATTTTGTTTTGACATCTCGGGAATCTGTGGCAACCTGTGGATAAGTTCAACAAACGAAAGGAGGTGGTCCAGTGTCTATAGAGGTATTGGAGCGAGGTGTCGGAACAGTTCAGGAGATCCTCGCCTAGGGCAACCCCGAGGTGCAAGCGAAATCAGAATTGGTGCGCCTAACCGGCCCATCTCCGTAACTTCTAGAGGGCTGTTCCGCAATTCGGGACAGCCCTTTTGAATGTTCATGTTGTACATGCTGGACGCGTGAAATGTACCGGTCCAGCCCTCCCGCGCAGGGCGCGAACCCCGGATTTGTCCATGCTCAGGATCACCGATGAGATTGCGATAGAGGACTGGGAACTGACCGAGCAGTTCATTCGCGCCTCGGGTCCAGGAGGACAGAATGTCAACAAGGTGTCCAGCGCGGTCGAGTTGCGATTCGAGGCGGAGCGCTCGCCCAGCCTGTCAGACGCGATCAAGAGCCGACTCAAGCGGTTGGCAGGGCGGCGCTGGACCATGGAAGGGGCAATCGTCCTGCATTGCGACGAGACCCGTAGCCAGACCCGCAACCGCGAGATCGTGCGGATGCGTCTGGCGGACCTGATCCGCAAGGCCAGTATTGCGCCAAAGCGGCGGGTGCCGACCAAGCCAACGCTCGGATCGAAAAGGCGGCGGCTCAGGGCCAAGACGCTCCATGGCGAAGTCAAGGCCCTGCGTGGCAAGGTCGAGGGAGAGGATTAGGCCCCGGTCGGTCAGGGGTGCCGAGGTCGATATGCAGGCCCTGTAACGCAGCGTTTTGGGGTGACAGAGATACGTCAGCGGGCCATGGTGCGGTCAGTCAAGGGAGGCCTGCCATGTCTGATTATCCACATCTTCTGAGCCCGCTCGATCTGGGGCATGTGACGTTGAGAAACCGCGTGCTCATGGGGTCCATGCATACCGGGCTCGAGGAGACGCGGGATTGGAACCGGGTGGCGGAATTCTATGCCGCGCGGGCGCGGGGGGACGTGGCGCTCATGGTGACGGGCGGCATGGCTCCGAATCGTGAGGGCGGCGTTTTCCCCGGTGCGGCGGGGCTATTCACGCCCGAGGATAGTGTCAATCATCGGGTTGTGACCGACCGGGTTCATGCTGCGGGCGGGCTGATTGCCATGCAGATCCTGCATGCTGGACGCTATGCTTATGGCAAGGAATGTGTCAGCGCCTCGGCGATCAAGTCGCCAATTTCCCCTTTCATGCCCAAGGCGCTGGATGAGGAGGGGATCGAGAAGCAGATCGCCGATATTGTCACAGCCGCCGCGCGCGCCCGCGAGGCAGGGTATGACGGGGTCGAGATCATGGGATCAGAGGGCTATTTCCTCAATCAGTTTCTCGTCACCCATACCAACAAGCGAACGGATCGCTGGGGGGGATCCTATGACAACCGGATGCGCCTGCCGATCGAGGTAGTCCGACGGGTGCGCGCGGCGGTGGGGCATGATTTCATCATCATCTACCGCCTGAGCATGATTGATCTGGTGCCCGAGGGCAGCACCCATGAAGAGGTCGTGCAACTGGCGCAGGAGATCGAGCGCGCCGGCGCCTCGATTCTCAATACCGGCATCGGTTGGCACGAGGCGCGGATTCCGACGATCGCGACCAGCGTGCCGCGCGCCGGGTTTGCCTGGGTGACCAAAAAGCTGATGGGCAAGGTCGGGATTCCTGTCATCACCTCGAACCGGATCAACACGCCCGAGGTGGGAGAGGCGGTGCTGGCCAGTGGCTGTGCCGACATGATCAGCATGGCGCGACCATTTCTGGCGGATGCGGATTTTGTGCGCAAGGCGTCCACAGGCCGCGCCCGGACGATCGCGCCCTGTATCGCCTGCAATCAGGCCTGTCTGGATCATACCTTTTCCGGCAAGCTGACCTCCTGTCTGGTCAATCCACGGGCCTGCCACGAGACCGAACTGGTGATTTCGGCCGCAGATCGGGTCAAGCACGTGGCGGTGGTGGGTGCCGGGCCAGCGGGTCTTTCGACGGCGATCACGGCCGCAGGACGTGGGCATCGGGTGACGCTCTTTGACCGCGCATACGAGATCGGCGGTCAGCTCAATATGGCCAAGGTGATCCCCGGAAAGGAGGAATTTCGCGGCCTGGTGGAGTGGTTCGGCGTGATGGTGGCCGAGTCCGGTGCCGATCTGAAGCTCGGGCAGGACGTGACAGCCGATGATCTGCAAGGCTTTGACGAGGTTATCATCGCCACCGGCGTTGTGCCACGCGATCCCGGTATCCCGGGACAGGATGGCCCGAATGTCGTGGATTACATCGACGTGCTGCGCGGTGGCGCGCCGGTCGGGCGGCGTGTGGCCGTGGTGGGCGCGGGCGGCATCGGCTTTGATGTCGCCGAGTTCCTGGTGCATGAGGGGATCAGCCCGACCGAGGACATCGAGCTCTGGCGTGCCGAATGGGGTGTCGGCGACCCGGAAGAAAACCGCGGTGGACTTGCCCCGCACGGCCCGCAGCCAGAGCCGCCGGCGCGGGCAGTGACGCTATTGCAGCGCAAGGACGAGACGCCCGGCAAACGACTGGGCAAGACGACGGGCTGGATCCACCGCGCGGCGCTGAGGATGAAGGGTGTCGAAATGCTGGGCGGCGTGAACTATGAGCGGATCGATGCAGATGGCCTGCATGTCAGCTTTGGCGCAGCGCGGGAGCGGCCGAGCGTGATTTCGGCGGATACCATCGTTCTGTGTGCCGGACAACTGAGCGAGCGCACGCTTGCCGATGCACTGGAGGCAAGGGGCGTGACCTGTCATGTGATCGGCGGCGCCGATCTTGCCACCGAACTCGATGCCAAGCGGGCCATTGATCAGGGCACGCGGCTTGCCGCCACGCTTTGAGACGTCACCTTACAGTGATCGTGATCACCTCTGAGGTGACGGGCGGATTGTGGGGCACGTGGTTGAGATCCCCGAGCACCAGTTGCAGCGTGTGTGTCCCCGGAGACAGGTCGAGCGTGACCTCTGTTTGCCCGCCTCCGAAATGCTTGTGGTGGTCATCCGCAGGCAGACCGGAGTTCAGTTCCTCGGCCCCGTCCGGCCCCTCGCCAAGTGGCGGACGGTCGATCAGGATATGGTGATGACCCGTCGCCTCCTTGTCGGTGCCCGCAGGCGCGACCCCCATGCCCTTGAGGCCGAAAAGGACGGTGACGGGACTGCTTACGCTAGCGCCGTCCTTGAGGTTGACGAAATACACCTGCGCCCCGTCCGGGGCGGGTGTGTCTCCGGCCAGCGCGGGGCTGGCCAGCACCAGAAAAGCGGTCATTGCGAGCCTAAAGACATTTTTCATGAAGCATCCCTCCAAGGTATCAGAATACACTTGTACTGCGGGCCGGCACGTTCAGCGATCACTTCTTTCTGAGCTCCCGTTTCCCGCCTAGGAACGATCCAGACAAAACCCAGATATTGTCGGGCATGCGCCCCAGTTGTGCCTGAATTGGCGACCAAAAAGATCCTCAAGTCGCAAATCAGAGGTATCGCGAATGGATCGCCTGACGGAAATGGAGGCCTTTGCCACGGTTGTGGATCAGGGCGGTTTTACCGACGCGGCCCGCAAGATGGGCATATCCAAGTCTGCTGTTTCCAAACATGTCTCCTCGCTTGAGGCGCGTCTCGGGGCGCGGCTGTTGAACCGCACCACGCGGCGGGTGAGCCCGACAGAGATCGGCCTTGCCTATTACGACCGCGCGCTCAAGGTGCTCAACGACGCGGGAGAGGCCGACGCGCTTGTCAGTTCGATGCAATCCGACCCCTCGGGGCTGTTGAGGATCTCGGTGGCGACCGATTTTGGCGTCAATCATCTGAGTCCGGTGTTGGGTGAGTTTCTAGAAGAATTCCCCGAGATCACCGTGAACATGGTCCTCAACAACCGGTATGTGGAGTTGATTTCGGAAGGCTTTGACATGGCGATCCGCATTGGCGAGTTGGAGGACAGCACGCTGCGTGCGCGCAAACTGACCGAGACCACCAAACGCATGATCGCAAGTCCATCCTATTTGCAGAAATTCGGACGTCCGCAGAAGATTGATGACCTCAACGAGCACAAACTGTTGCATTACTCCAGTCAGGCGGGCGGCGCGGTCTGGAAGCTGACGGCGCCATCCGGGGAGAAACGGCAGGTGCGCACGGCGGGCGGGCTGAGCGTGAACGACGGGCAATCGCTGCTTAATGCCGCGATTTCGGGACTTGGCATCGCCTATCTGCCCTCATTCCTGTATTCCAAGGCGATGAAGCAAGGCTTTGTCGAGGACGCGATGCCCGATCTGCCAATGGAGACCCAAGGGATTTTTGCGGTCTATCCGCCGGGCCGGTTCACTCAGCCCAAGGTGCGCGCTTTCATTGATTTTCTGGTGCAACAGTTTGCCGACAAGGGGCCGGTGGACTGGTAGATCCCTGCTGACCTCCTGTGCGCTATCCGTTGCCCCGGCCGGTTTGCCGGGGCATTCGTTTGCGGTGTGATCGCTTTGCACAGACCCTGTGCAATGATTGGCAGTTGCCAAGCAGGCGCCAGCGCGACAGTTATCCCGCAGACATCATTCTGATCTGGAGAACACGACGATGGCCAATCCCAAGCTGCTGACGATTTCAGGCTCTTTGCGCAAGGGATCCTACAACCGGATGCTATTGCGCGAAGCGGTTGCGGCCTTTGGGGCGGCAGAGGTGACAGAGGCAGACCTTCACCTGCCGCTCTACGATGGCGATCTTGAAGCGGCAGAGGGTGTGCCGGAAAAGGTCCAGCATCTCGCGCGCCAGATCCGTGAAGCGGATGCGGTGGTGATTGCCGCGCCGGAATACAACAAGGGGATCACCGGCGTTCTGAAGAATGCGCTCGATTGGGTCAGCCGGGTGCCGGAGGGTGCGTTTCGCAACAAGCCGGTGGTGGTTGTGTCCGCTTCGGCCGGGCGCACCGGTGGCGAGACGGCGCAGTTCATGACGCTGTCATGTCTGACCCAATTGCAGGCGCGCCTGATCCCGGGCGCCGCCGTGCTGATCGCCGCCGCGGGGGATGCCTTTGATGCAGAGGGTCATCTCAAGGATGCGACCTCACGCAAGCTTCTGGCTGATCGGATGACAGCGCTCCGGGCTGAACTGGCCTGAGAGGGGAGACCGGAAAGGCTGGTGTTCACGCCGGTCTTGCATGCGGTCGGGCGCCGGGCCGCTTGACGCGGCAAACTGGATGGCCCGCACGACAAATCGGCGAGCAATGGCGAACGCTAAGGGCACGCCGCCCGACCCTGTCTGCTTGACCAGAAAGTCATGAGCGGGCGTAAAAAAGGGCGACAGCGCAGCTGCCGCCCTTTCCTGATCTGCACCGCTCGGGATCAAGCGTCGAGCCAGACCTTTTCAAAGTGCATTTCGCGGAACTGGTGCGCGCTGACATCCTTGACCTTGTCGGTGTGATGGAGGGCCTGATTGCGCCAGAACGGTTGAATGATGGCACCGCTGTCCTGTAGCATTGTCTGTAGCTTTGCCGCGTATTCGCGACGCTTGTCAGCATCGAAAATACCCAGCGCCTCGTCCAGCAGCGCATCGAATTCCGGGTTCGCGTGACCGGATTCGTTCCATGCCTCGCCGGATTTATAAGCCAGCGCCAGCACCTGAACGCCCAGCGGACGCGGACCCCAGTTGGTGGTCGAGAACGGATACTTCGTCCAGTCGTTCCAGAACGTGGAGCCGGGGATCACGGTGCGCTTGACGGTAAAGCCCGCGTCGCGCAATTGCGCGCCGATGGCATCGGTGGTGGTGGTGCGCCAGTCGCCGTCAATCGAGATGATTTCGATTTCGGTCTCGCCGTGACCGGCGGCCTTGGCCATCTCAATGGCCTTTGCCGGGTCGGCCGCGATGGCGGGCAGTTGGGCATATTCCGGGTGGAACGGAGCGACATGGTGGTTTTCGGCGGGGATCCCCTCGCCATTGATCGAGATCTGCAGCAGAACCGCATTGTCGCAGGCCAGCTGGATCGCATTGCGCAATTCCTTGCTGTCATAGGGCGGGGTATCGGCCCGCATCCGCGCGACGATGGTGTTGGCGGTCGGCTTGGACTGTTTGATCAGGCCAAGCGCGTCGTAGGATTCGATGAAATCGGCCGTGGATTCATCGTTGATGTCAACTTCATCGCCGTCAAAGGCGGCCACGATCGCGGCGTTGTCGGTGCCGAAATCAATGAAGCGGATGCCGTCAAGATAGACATCGCCCCCCCACCACTTGCCATTCTCGCGGCGCTTGTATTCTGCCGCGACGCCGATCTCGATCGACACAAGCTCGAACGGGCCGGTGCCGATGGGGGCCGTGGCCAGATTGCCATCCTCGTCAAAGCTGCGGTGGACGCAAAGCGCGGGATAGTCGGACATGCCCGCGATGATGGTGATATCGGGGCGCGGCAGGTTGAGACGGACGGTGAAATCATCGACCCGTTCAATCGCCCCCTCGATTGCCTTGTTGGTTGCGGGATCAATCAGCGTGCCCATGCGCGAGGCCATCGAGTTGCCCTCGGCGGCCTTGTCGCACCAGCGGTTGAGATTGTGGATGACGTCATCTGCATTGAACGCGTCGCCATTGTTCCAGGTTGCACCCTGGCGCACCTTGAGCGTGTAGGTCTTGGCGTCATCGCTGACCTCCCAGCCCTCGAGCAGCATCGGCTGAAAGCTGAAGTCAGACGCCCAGCGCACCAGCGGCTCGCAGAACTGGCGGGCCAGATTGCCGGGCTCGGTCCACGCATATTTGCGTGGATCGGTGATGTCCATCACGCGCGAGGCCACGCGCAGCACACCACCCTTCTTGCCCTCCTGGGCCTGGGCAGGCGTCGGGGCAACCAGCCCCAGAAGGCCGTAGGTGGCCGCCGAAGATGCGCCAAAGGTGGAGGCGAGCGCCACGAACTCGCGGCGGCTCATCTTGCCGGCGCGGGTGTCCTCGGCCATTTTTCGGACGATCGGGCGCACACTGTCGTGCGAGGTATCATTGTTCATAGTCTTCTCCCTGTTGTATTTGTCGCCGGTTTTGCTGTCGGTTGCTGACAGTCTTGACCCTAGTGTTAGCAGGGTCAACGCCCCGCGCCATTGTTTTTCGGGCGTGCCGGTGTCACTCAAGCGATGTCGCGCCATCAACGCGTCCCGAGCACGAGACTATCGCGATTCGAAGACATGGATAGCCTGTTTGCGACAAATGCTCGCCAAAATGGCTTGAGGCGGGGTCAAGCCGGGGCTAGATGAACCCTGAAGGAGCACCGCCGATGAGCCTCAACACCTTTGGTCACATGTTCCGGTTCACCACCTGGGGCGAGAGTCACGGGCCAGCTCTTGGCGCGACTGTGGATGGCTGCCCGCCAGGTGTGACGCTTGACGAGGCGATGTTGCAGCACTGGCTCGACAAGCGCCGCCCGGGGCAGAACCGCAATACCACGCAGCGGCAGGAGCCGGACGCGGTGCGCATTCTGTCCGGGGTCTACGAGGGGCAGACCACCGGAACGCCGATCCAGCTGATGATCGAGAACACCGATCAGCGCTCGCGCGATTATGGCGAGATCGCGCGCACCTTTCGTCCCGGTCACGCCGACATCACCTATCATCTCAAGTATGGATTGCGCGATCCGCGCGGTGGCGGACGAAGCTCTGCGCGCGAGACAGCGGCACGGGTTGCGGCGGGGGGGGTGGCGCGCGCCGCGCTGGGCACGCTGGTGCCGGGGCTGGAGATCAAGGGCTACATGGTCGCCATGGGCGAGATGCAACTGGACCGGGCGCGGTTCGACTGGGACGCCATCGACCATAACGATTTCTGGCTGCCGGATGCCGGGGCGGCACTTGAATGGGAGACCTATCTGCAAGCGATCCGCAAGGCTCAGGATTCGGTCGGTGCCGTGGTCGAGGTGGTGGCGCGTGGTGTGCCGGTTGGCCTCGGCGCACCGATCTATGGCAAGCTGGACAGCGATCTTGCCGCCGCGATGATGTCGATCAACGCGGTCAAGGCGGTCGAGATTGGCGAAGGGATGGCGGCTGCGCGACTGACGGGCAGTGCCAATGCCGATGAAATCTTCATCGGCGCGGATGGTCTGGAATACGGTTCGAACCACGCCGGCGGCATCCTGGGCGGAATCTCGTCCGGTCAGGACATTGTCCTGCGCTTTGCCGTCAAGCCGACCTCGTCGATCCTGACGCCGCGCCGGTCGATCACCATCGCGGGCGAGCCTGTCGAGGTCATCACCAAGGGGCGGCATGACCCCTGCGTCGGCATCCGGGCCGTGCCGGTCGGAGAGGCGATGATGGCCTGTGTCCTTCTTGATCATCTTCTCCTGCACCGCGGCCAGGTTGGCGATGGTCCGCGCGGCAAGATCGGCTGACTGCGGCATGGGTTTCTTCTGGCGGTAAATATCCCGGGGGTTTGGGGGCTGGCCCCCAATCCGGCCTCAGGGCAATCGCCTTTGCCGCGACAGCTGCACCGCGAGGATGCCTCCCATGATCACCAGCACGCCGACCAGATCCCACAGCCGCAGCGCCTCGTTCAGAAGAAGCGCTGCGATGGCGACGCCGAAGAACGGGTTGAGAAAATGGAAGGTGGCGGCGCGGGTGGCACCGATGCGCTCGACCAGAAGGAACCACACCAGCGTCGCGGCAAGGCCGGGAATGAGCGTCGTGTAGAGAAACGCGACGACGAGGAGGCCGCTCCACTCGATGATCAGCGGTTCGGTGGCGAGGCCGAAGCTGCCGACGAGCACCGCGCCCACCATCATCTGCAAGCCCACCACCATCAGAAAATTGCCGCCCGAGGCCGCGCCGCGCACGGCCAGCGTGGCAAAGGCCAGAGCAAAGACGCCGATGATGCAGAGCGTGGCACCATAGAGATCCATCCCGCCTTGCAGGCGCGCGCCCATGATGATGGTGACGCCAATCAGTCCGCCAAAGAGACCCGCGATCCCGATCCGGCCCAACCGTTCGCCAAGGAAACTCCAGCTGAAGAAACCGACCAGCAGCGGCATCGTGGACGCGATGATTGCGGCCAGTGAGGCCTCGATGGTCTGCATGGCGACAAAGTTGAAGCCCAGATAGAGCGCGTTCTGGCAGATCCCGAACACGATCGTTGCGCGCCATTGCGGGCGCGTCAGCCGCCAGGACTGGCCGAGCATCAGGGCAATGGCGATGCCGATCAGCCCCGAGATCAGAAACCGCAGGCCCAAGGCCGTCAGCGGCGGCGCGGCAGACACAATGATCCGGGCAGAGGTAAAGGCCGAGGACCACATGAGGGCAAAGGCGAGGCCCATCAGAACCGCCCGGATTTCCATTGTACTACTCCGCAAATCAAAAGGGCCGCCCCGCGGGGCGACCCTTTCTGAAAAATCTGTGACTTTCAAGCTCAGCCGTTCACGCTGTCCTTCAGGGCTTTGGCGATGGTCATTTTTACCACCTTGTCGGCCTCTTTCTTCATCTGCTCGCCCGTCGCGGGGTTGCGCACCATGCGCTCGGCGCGCTCGCGGCAATAGATCTTGCCGATGCCCGGCAGGGTCACGGAGCCGCCTGCGGAAACTTCCTTGGTAATGATTGCGATCACCGCGTCGAGTGCGCCATTGGCGGTTTTCTTGTCACTGCCCATTTCATCGGCCAAGGCAGCGACGAGTTGGGTTTTGGTCATGGGTTTTGCCATTTATGGTCTCCTTCAACTGCCCGTCTCTTGGGCCTCATGGGCGTAATTAAACGCTATGATGTGGTTAAACACAACGTCTGGTGTATAAAAGCAAGCACTTTTGGCGGATTTTGTGCAGTTTTTCCACGACTCAGAGGAAAGCCGTCTCCTCAAAACTGCGCAATTTCCGGCTGTGGATGCGATCGAGCGGCATTTTGCGGAGTGATTCCATCGCACGGATCCCGATCATCAGGTGGCGCGCAACCTGGGATTTGTAGAATTCGGAGGCCATTCCGGGCAGTTTCAGTTCGCCCTGAAGCGGCTTGTCGGAGACGCAGAGGAGGGTGCCATAGGGCACCCGAAAGCGGAACCCGTTGGCCGCGATGGTTGCACTTTCCATATCGAGTGCAACCGCGCGGGACTGGCTGAGACGCTGCACCGGGCCGGACTGATCGCGCAATTCCCAGTTGCGGTTGTCAACGCTGGCGACGGTACCGGTGCGCATCACCCGCTTGAGGTCGAAGCCGTCGAGCTGAGTTTCGACCGCGACAGCTTCCTGCAAGGCGATCTGGATCTCGGCCAGTGCCGGTATGGGCACCCAGGCCGGCAGGTCGGCATCGAGCACCCGGTCCTCGCGCAGATAGGCATGGGCCAGCACGAAATCACCGAGAGATTGCGAATTGCGCAGGCCCGCGCAATGGCCAACCATGATCCAGGCATGGGGGCGCAGCACCGCGATATGGTCGGTTGCGGTCTTGGCGTTCGAGGGGCCCACCCCGATATTCACCAACGTGATGCCAGACCCGTCGGCGCGCTTGAGATGATAGGCGGGCATCTGCGGCAGTCGGTCGGGCACTGGGAGCGGCGCATCCCCGGAGGTGATCAGCGCATTGCCGGTCGAGACGAAGGCGCTGTAGCCGCTATCCGGGTCGGCGAGCATTCGGCGGGCATAGGTCTCGAATTCCGCAACATAGAACTGGTAGTTGGTGAACAGAACGTAATTCTGAAAATGGCAGGGATCGGTCGCGGTGTAATGCGCGAGCCGGGCCAGCGAATAATCCACGCGCTGTGCCGTAAAGGGGGCAAGCGGCGCCGCGCCTTCCGCGTCGTGCTTCCATGTGCCGTTGACGATATGATCGTTGGTGGTCGAGAGATCCGGCACATCAAAGACATCGCGCAGGGTGAACTCGGCGCCACCTTCGCGTGGAACGCTCAGGTCTGCATCGCCCGCCACCGCGAAATGAACCGGCATCGGCGTGTCGGAGACGCGGACCCGGACCGGCACGCCGTGATTGTCGATGAGCAGACCAAGCTGTTGTTCGAGATAGGCGCGAAAAAGATCGGGCCTGGTGATGGTGGTGGCATGGGTGCCGGGGCCGGAGACATGACCAAAACTGAGCCGACTGTCGATCTTGGCATAGGTTGACGTGGTCAGGCGGATCTCTGGATAAAAGGCGCGGATGCGCCCGGTCGGGATCTCGCCTGCAAGGGCACGGGTGAAGGCGTCGCGAAGAAAGCCCGTGGCGGTGTCGTAGATCAGGCAGAGCCTGTCCACGGCGGCGCGGGCCTCGGTGAAATCCTGCGGGCCGGGGATGTCCGGTGAGGTGATCGTGCCGCTGAGGTCTCGCAATTGCATCTCGCCCTGACTGCATGGTTGATGGTGCAGGTTGACACGGGCCGGGGGCGACATCAAGCTGATGCGAGAGAACCGGACGTCAAGGGCGCGGCATGGACTTTGAGACGATCAGCCCGGCGGAGTTTGGCGCGACGCTGACCGGACTCGGGCTCAACCTTCTGGTGCGCGATGTGCGCACGGAGGCGGTGTTTCTGGCCGATGTCTTCGGCATGACCGCGCACCGGCAGAGTGCGGATTATGCGATCATGGCCTATCACGGACAGATCCTGCAATTGCACGCGGATCAGACCTATGCGCGCCACCCGCTCTTTGATCTGCTGCCCGAGACCCCGCCACGCGGCACCGGCGCGTCGATCCATCTGTTTCAAAGCGATCCGGACAGAGCGGTGACACGGGCCGAGGCCATGGGCGCCGTGATCCTGCAATCGCCCACCAACAAGCCGCACGGGCTGCGCGAATGCTGTATTCTGTGCGACAACGGATATGCCTGGGTGGCCTCGCGCCCGCTCACATCTCAAGAAAGGGAGGCATCATGACTGTGACCAAGCTCAAACCCAACATGGAGCACTGGCAAGAACGGGTGGACCTTGCTGCCGCATTCCGCTGGACTGCGCGATTGAACATGCATGAGGCGGTGGCCAATCATTTCAGCCTGGCGATCAACGCGGAGGGCACGCGATTTCTGATGAATCCCAACCAGATGCATTTTGCCCGCATCCGCGCGAGCGACCTGATCGAAGTCGATGCCAATGATCGAACGGTGCTGGACGGGCCGGATGCGCCGGACCCGACCGCCTGGGGGCTGCATGGCGGGTTGCACCGGCATTGCCGACATGCCCGCTGCGCCATGCATGTCCATTCGATCCATGCCACCGTTCTGGCGTCGCTCGCGGATAGCCGCCTGCCGCCCATCGACCAGAACTGCGCCACGTTCTTCAACCGCTATGTGGTGGATGAAGCCTATGGCGGGCTGGCGTTTGAGGACGAAGGCGCGCGCTGTGCGCGGCTTCTGTCAGACCCCAGGAAGAAGGTGCTTCTGATGGGCAATCATGGCGTGATGATCATCGGCGATACGGTGGCTGAGACGTTCAATCGGCTCTACTATTTCGAGCGCGCCGCCGAGACCTATATCCGCGCCTTGCAAACCGGGCGACCGCTGCGTGTCCTGTCAGATGAAGTGGCGGAGAAGACCGCGCGCGAACTCGATGACTATCCCGATCAGGCGGAGCGGCATCTGTCGGAGTTGAAGGCCATTCTGGATGGCGAGGGATCGGATTACGCCGCTTAGGCGCTGCGCAGTCCGGTTTCGACCAGAAGCCCCTTGCGTTTGGCCTCGTAGTAATAGCCGCGCGCATACCACATGATTGCCGCATCGTGGTTGCCATCGGCCACGAGATAGGCACCGCGCAGATACTTGACGCCGTATTTCAGATTGGTTTCGGCGTCGAGAAGATCGTTCGGCTGGCCCTGGAAGCCCATGTTCCGGGCGGTTTGCGGCAGGATCTGCAAGAGCCCGTAATAGGGGCCGTTGCGGGCGGCCGGATTGTGCGTGCTCTCGCGGATGGCGAGGCGATGGACGAGGCTGCGCGGCACGTTGTTGAGATCGGCATGTTTGTTGATGAGGCGGCGGAGTTCCGGTGTCTCGTTGGGATAGAGCGGCGGATCGAAAGGATCGCTGCGGCTCGAGAGGCTGGCATCCGGTTTTGCGCAGGCGGCGAGAGGGGCACTGGCGATCAGAGCGAGGATACGGCGGCGGGACATCTCAGGCATGGCGGCTCCGGAACTTGTTTCGGGCGCACAGTGCCTCCGAATTGCAATTTGCACCAGAGGCCTTGTGATGCACCGGCGAAAGCTCGCCACCTTGCCAAATTGAGCGATGCGGGCCATGTAAGGCCGATGCGAGACACTTTGTTATCATTTGGGCATGGATACAGCGCGCGGGCTCTGGCGGCGCGTCTCGTGCCGCAGGGCTGGCAGATCTATGGCACGACGCGCGATGCGCACAAGGCAGAGGAACTTGCACGCGAGGGGGTGACGCCGGTGCTCTGGCCCGACGGCGACCTCGAAGCGGCCTTTCAGTCGGCGACACATCTCCTGATCTCCGCAGCGCCCGAGCCTGGCGGCGATCCCGTTCTGGCGCGGTGTCGTGCCGATATCGCGCGGATCGCACCACGTCTTGAATGGGTCGGCTATCTGTCGACAACCGGCGTTTATGGCGATCAACAGGGGGGCTGGGTGGACGAGGAAACGCCGCTCACGCCCGCGACGCAACGCGGGAAGATGCGGCTGGAGGCTGAGGCCGAATGGCGCGCAATTCCGGGCCTGCCGCTGCATATCTTTCGTCTGGCGGGCATCTATGGCCCGGGGCGCGGTCCGTTCGAGAAGGTGCGCGACGGCACGGCCCGGCGGATCGTCAAGCCGGGGCAAGTCTTTAGCAGGATTCATGTCGAGGATATCGCGCAGGTGCTTGAGGCCTCGATCCGGCAGCCCGAACCGGGCGCCGTCTATAATGTTTGCGACGACGATCCGGCCCCGCCGCAGGACGTGATCGGCTACGCGGCAGAGCTTTTGGGCCTGCCGCCACCGGAGGAGGTGGCCTTTGACGCCGCCGATATGACACCGATGGCGCGGTCGTTCTATGCTGAATCAAAGCGCGTCTCGAACGCCCGGATCAAGACGGACTTGGGCGTGCGGTTGATTTATCCCGATTATCGCACCGGACTGCGCGCTTTGCTCGTGGCAGAGCGCGCCTAGGGCCGCGCCTCAGGACGGTGTCCCGATGCCGGTGGTGATGCTGTAGCCCGGCCCATAGCAGAGTCGGGCGAGTGTGACCGTGCGCTCGTGATCCCATGTCAGACGCTCGACCACGAAAACCGGTGCGCCGGGAGTCGTGCAGAGCAATTCCGCCTCTTGCGCCGTGGCGGCTGCGGCTGTGAAGCGGATGCTGCCATGGGTGTAGGGAATGGTCACGACCAGCCATTCGTTGGCGCTGAGCGTCTCGAAATCCTGTGCCGCAGCGGCAGGGGCCGTGGTGAGATTGATCCAGCGATCCTCAATCACGAAGGGCCTGGTCTCCGAAAGATGCAGGGCGGAGACATGGAGAGCGTCGCTGGCGGGGTTGATCCAGAGCGTGCGGGCGATTTCAGCGGGCGGGCGCAGGATGGCGCAACTCAGTCGCTGGTAGCCATAGCTCTGCCCGCGCTCTGTGATTTCCTGACGGATCACGGGAATGTCCAGCGTGGCGCGGCTCACCGGGTGCAGCGCAACGCGCGTGCCAGCCTTGCGGCGCCGTTCCAGAATGCCCATTTCGGCCAGGGCGCGCAGGGCGCGGTTGACTGTGGCGCGCGCGCATCCGAATTCGAGCGCAAGATCAGCCTCGTTCGGGATCACTGTTCCGGGCGGCCAGACCCGGGCATGGATGCGGCGCATCACCTCGTCCTGGATCGCCTGCCAGCTGTTGAATGTCAGGCCCGTCATAGCACATCCCGAAGCGGTGCCATAGCCGCCGCAAAGCGGCGGGTTATGCTGTCATGGGCGATATGGCGGCCCTCTTGCACCATATGGCGTCCGGCGGCCCAGACATCGCGGACCATATTGTCGTCGCCGGCGAAGATCCAGACATCGAGGCAGGTGTCGCCTGCGCGGTCGGTCAGATCCATATGGGTGTCGTCGAGTGCCATCAAGTCTGCGAGATAGCCGCGCGCGATCTGTCCGCTGTTGCGTCCTGCGGCCTGGGCGCCACCGAGTATGGCGGCGTCAAGCAGGCGGCGTCCGGTGGAGGAGGCGGCCGTGGCGAGGGCCGCGCGGGAATGGTCGCGCAAACGCTGGGAATAGTCGAGCGTTCGCAACTCCTCTGACAGGGCGATGCGGATGTTCGAATCCGACCCGATGGCGATATGGCCCTCTGAGCCCATCCAGCGCAGGCCGTCAAAGATGCCATCGCCAAGGTTCGATTCGGTGATTGGGCAGAGGCCCGCAACAGCGCCTGAGCGGGCAAGGGCAGTGGTCTCGTGCGGCTGCATCTGGGTGCAGTGGATGAGGCACCATTGCGGTGTGATGTCGGTGTGGTCAAGAAGCCACTCGACCGGGCGCGCGCCATAGGCGGCCTCGACCTCGATGACCTCTGCCACCTGCTCTGCGAGGTGCATGTGGATCGGACCGCCCTCGGCAAGCGATGCGGCCGTGCGGATCGCGTCTGGTGAAACTGCGCGCAGGCTGTGGGGCGCAATGCCGAGCCGCGCGTCGTGGGGCAAGGGAGAGAGGGCCGCGCGGCTGCGCTCGACGAGGCGTGCGAACTGGTCGGGAGTCGTGCCAAAACGGATCTGACCGGGGCCGAGCGGGCGACGATCCACCCCGCCAAACTCGTAATGCACCGGCAGGAGGGTGAGGCCGATGCCGGTTTCTTGAGCCGCTGCCACAATGCGATGCGCCATTTCGGCAGGATCATCATAGCTCCCGCCCCCCGGCCGGTGGTGCAGGTAGTGAAATTCGACATTGGTGGCGTAGCCGGATTCGAGCATTTCCATCTGCACCAGCGCTGCGATGGCCTGCACCTGATCGGGCGTGAGGTGATCGAGAAAACGATACATCAATTGCCGCCAAGTCCAGAACGTATCCATCGGATCGGGTCCTCGGGTCTCTGTCAGGCCGGCCATGGCGCGCTGAAAGGCGTGGGAATGGGCATTGGCGGGCGCGGGCAACAAGAGGCCGGTGCGGTGCCCCGAAGCCGGCGCGCCCGGGGTCACGCGCGCAATATGGCCGGTGTCGTCGGTTTCCACCAGAACGTCGCGCGCCCAACCGGCGGGCAGGAGCGCCTGGGAGGCCCAGATTCGTGTCATCGTCCATCCTGTCTTGACAGATTATTATGTATAGACATAATTGCAGAGGACGACTCGGAAATCAAGAAGGGTCTTTGCCATGTTGCTGAGAAATGCACGGATCGCGACGATGGCGGGTGCGGCCTATGGGCTGATCGAGCGGGGTGCCGTGCTCATCGCGCAGGGACGGGTTGTCTGGACCGGGCCAGAGGCTGATTTGCCGACTCGCCACGACGGACCGGAGGAGGATCTGGGCGGACGGCTGGTCACGCCTGCGCTGATCGATTGCCACACCCACATCGTGCATGGCGGCAACCGCGCCGCCGAGTTCGAGATGCGCCTGAATGGCGCGAGCTATGAACAGCTGGCACGGGCGGGCGGCGGCATCGTCTCGACTGTGCGCGCGACGCGGGCGGCGTCCGAGGACACGTTGCTGGCGGGTGCCCTGCGCTTTGTCGATGCGCTGATCGCCGAGGGCGTTTCGGTGATCGAGGTGAAATCCGGCTATGGGCTGGATATCGAAACAGAGGCAAGAATGCTGCGCGTGGCGCGCCGGATCGAGGATGTGCGACAGGTGCGGGTCAGGACATCCTTTCTCGGCGCCCATGCGCTGCCGGATGACTACAAGAACCAAGCGGATGCGTATCTTTCCGAGGTCTGTCTGCCGGCACTGGAGGCCGCACATGCGGCGGGGCTTGTCGATGCGGTGGATGGGTTCTGTGAAGGCATCGCCTTTTCGCCCGAGGAAATGGCGCTGGTGTTCGACCGGGCGCGTGACCTCGGCCTGCCGGTCAAGCTGCATGCCGAGCAATTGAGCCATCTGGGTGGCACGCAACTGGCGGCGCGCTACGGGGCCTTGTCGGCCGATCATGTGGAATATGCCGATGAGGCGGACGCAGAGGCGCTGGCGCGGTCGGGCAGCGTGGCGGTGATCCTGCCCGGTGCGTTCTACACCCTGCGCGAGACGCAGGTGCCGCCGATAGAGGCGTTCCGAAGGCATGGCGTGCCGATGGCGCTGGCCACCGATTGCAATCCCGGGTCGTCGCCGATGGCGTCACTGTTGTTGGCGATGAACATGGGGTGCACGCTGTTTCGGATGACGCCGGAGGAGGCGCTGGCCGGCGTGACCCGCCATGCGGCACGTGCGCTGGGGCTGGACGACTGTGGCATCATCGCGGTTGGCAAGCGCGCCGACCTCGCGGTCTGGACTGTAGAGCAGCCCGCCGAACTGTCTTATCGCATGGGTTACAACCCGCTCTATCGGCGGATTTTCGGGGGTGAGGCATGAAAGAGGTCTTGATACCAGGGCAGGTGCGTCTGCCCACGCTGGAGGTGATCTGGCGCGAACAAAGAGCGGTGATGCTGGATCGAAGCGTGAAACCTGTGGTCGCTGCGGCACATGCGCTGGTGGCGCGAGCGGCGGCGGGGCATGTGCCTGTGTATGGTGTCAATACCGGCTTTGGCAAACTCGCAAGTGTCAGGATTGCGCCGGAGAAAACCGAAGAATTGCAGCGTAACCTGATCCTGTCGCATTGCTGTGGTGTGGGCGAGGCGCTGGATCCGGCGACTGCCCGTCTGATGATGGTGCTCAAGGTGCTGAGCCTGGGACGCGGGGCCTCTGGCGTGGCGTGGTCCACAATTCAATTGATCGAGGACATGCTGGTGCACGGGGTCACGCCCGTGGTGCCGGTGCAGGGATCGGTGGGGGCCTCGGGAGATCTGGCACCCCTCGCACATATGGCAGCGGTGATGATCGGCGAGGGCGAGGCGTGGCATCACGGGATGCGCCTTCCGGGGGCTGAGGCGCTGGCGCGCGCCGGTCTCGCGCCGATCGTGCTCGGCCCCAAGGAGGGGCTCGCTCTGATCAACGGGACGCAATTCTCTACCGCAGTTGCGCTGGTGGGGTTGTGGGGGGCATGGCGCTGCGCGCAGACCTGTGTGGTGACAGCGGCGCTCTCGACCGATGCGATCATGGGATCGACCGCGCCCTTGCTGGCGGCGATTCACGCCTTGCGCGGTCATCGCGGGCAGATCGAGGTTGCGCGTGCGCAGGCGGGGCTGATGGCAGGCTCGGAGATCCGCGAGAGCCACCGTGAGGGTGATACCCGTGTGCAGGACCCCTACTGCATCCGATGTCAGGCACAGGTCAGCGGTGCGGCGGTGGATCTGTTGCGGCGTGCGGGGGAGGTTCTGGAGATCGAGGCCAATGCGGTGACGGATAATCCGCTGGTGCTGGTCGATGCCTGCCATCCGGAGGGTGGCATGATCGTATCGGGCGGGAATTTCCATGCCGAACCCGTCGGTTTTGCGGCCGATCAGATTGCCATGGCGATTGCCGAGATCGGGGCAATCGCGCAGCGCCGCGTGGCCTTGATGGTCGATCCGACGCTGAGTTTCGATCTGCCGCCGTTCCTGACGCCCGAGCCGGGATTGAATTCCGGGCTGATGATCGCCGAGGTCACGACCGCCGCGCTGATGAGCGAGAACAAGCATCTGGCCAATCCTTGCACGACCGACTCTACGCCGACGAGTGCCAATCAGGAAGATCATGTCAGCATGGCGGCCAATGCCGCGCGGCGGCTGAAGCGGATGACCGACAATCTCTGCGTGATCCTGGGGGTCGAGGCGATTTGCGGCGCACAGGGCATCGGGTTTCGTGCGCCGTTGCAGACCAGTGCATCGCTGCGCCTGGTCATCGCCCGGCTGCGCGAGGCGATCCCCGTTCTGGTTGCAGACCGCTATCTCGCGCCGGATCTGGCGGCGGCGGCAGAGATGGTGCGCGAGGGCGATCTGGTCGGTGCCTCGGGGCTGGAGCTCTGGCTGTGAGGCAGAGGGTGCGATTTGAGTATTTCCGGAACAGTGAAAGGACGCTGTCATGAACCCGGTTGAGGTGGTGCAGGGCGAAGGGCCAGTGGTTCTGGGACTCCCGCATACAGGACTGCATGTGCCAAAGGATATCCGGGCGCGGCTGAACGATCGCGGGCGCGCGCTTGCCGATACCGACTGGAATATCCACAAGCTGTATGACGGATTGCTGCCGGGCGTGACCACCGTGCGCGCGACGTTTCATCGCTATGTGATTGACGCCAACCGCGATCCTTCGGGGGCGAGCCTCTATCCGGGACAGAACACCACCGGGCTGGTGCCGCTGACAGATTTCGAGGGCGCGGCGATCTGGCAGGTGCCGCCCTCTGGTGGAGAAGCCGAGCATCGACGCGAAAGGTTTCACGCGCCCTATCACGCGGCATTGGCGGCAGAGATGACGCGGGTGCGCGAGCGTCACGGCGTGGCGGTCCTCTATGATTGTCATTCCATACGGTCACGTATTCCCTTTCTCTTCGAGGGCGTCTTGCCGGATTTCAATATTGGCACCAACACTGGCATGACCTGCGCGCCGGTGCTGGCGGAGGCCATCGAAGACGTCTGCCGCGCCGCGCACGGCTATAGCTGGATCAGCAACGGGCGGTTCAAGGGCGGCTGGACGACGCGGCATTACGGCCGGCCGGCAGAGGGCTGGCACGCCATTCAGATGGAACTGGCGCAATCCGTCTACATGGAGGAGGCCGCACCTTGGCCCTATTCGCACGACCGGGCCGGGCGGTTGCGCCCGGTTCTGGCGAAGATGCTGCAACGACTGGACGATCTGGCCCGCAAAGGAGATCCGAGATGACCAATTCGCGTCACAATACCCGAGACATCTATCCCGCCACCGGCACTCAGATCAGCGCCAAGAGCTGGTTGACGGAGGCGCCGATGCGGATGCTGATGAACAACCTGCATCCCGATGTGGCCGAGAACCCGCACGAACTGGTGGTCTATGGTGGCATCGGGCGCGCGGCGCGGACCTGGGAGGATTTCGATCGGATCGTCGGCGCGCTCAAGGAGCTGGAAGAAGATGAGACCTTGCTGGTGCAGTCAGGCAAGCCTGTCGGGGTGTTTCGCACCCACCGGGACGCCCCCCGGGTGCTGATTGCCAACAGCAATCTGGTGCCGCACTGGGCGACATGGGATCACTTCAATGAACTGGATCGCAAGGGTCTGATGATGTACGGCCAGATGACGGCCGGATCCTGGATCTACATTGGTAGCCAGGGCATCGTGCAAGGCACCTATGAGACATTTGTCGAGGCCGGGCGGCAGCATTACGGGGGCACCCTCACGGGCCGCTGGATCCTGACCGGAGGCCTGGGTGGCATGGGTGGGGCGCAGCCGCTGGCCGCCGTGATGGCCGGGGCCTGCTGTCTGGCGGTGGAATGCGATGAGACACGCGCCGAGTTTCGCAAGCGCACCCGCTATGTCGATGAGATCACCCGTGATCTCGATGCGGCCTTGGCGATGATCGATGGTTGGACCCGGACGGGCGAGGCGAAATCGGTGGCGCTCATAGGCAATGCGGCGGATGTCTTTCCCGAACTGGTTCGACGCGGCGTGCGACCCGACATCGTGACCGATCAGACCAGTGCGCATGACCCGGTGCATGGCTATCTGCCGCAGGGCTGGACGGTCGCCGAATGGCGCGCCAGGCAGGAGAGCGATCCCAAGGCGGTGGAGGCGGCCGCGCGCGCCAGCATGCGGGTGCAGGTGCAGGCGATGGTCGCATTCTGGCGCGCCGGTGTGCCGACGCTGGACTACGGCAACAACATCCGGCAAGTGGCGCTGGATGAAGGTCTGGCGGACGCCTTTGCCTTTCCCGGCTTCGTGCCGGCCTATATCCGGCCGCTCTTTTGCCGGGGTATCGGGCCGTTTCGCTGGTGTGCCCTGAGCGGCGATCCGGAGGACATCTACAAGACCGACGCAAAGGTCAAGGAACTGATCGACGACCCGCATCTGCACACCTGGCTCGATATGGCGCGTGCGCGGATCGCCTTTCAGGGCCTGCCCGCGCGGATCTGCTGGGTGGGACTGGGGGTGCGGCACAAGCTCGGTCTGGCGTTCAACGAGATGGTGCGGACCGGCGAGTTGCGTGCGCCGGTGGTGATTGGCCGCGATCATCTGGACAGCGGATCGGTGGCCAGCCCGAACCGCGAGACAGAATCAATGAAGGATGGGTCGGACGCTGTCAGCGATTGGCCATTGCTCAATGCCCTGTTGAACTGTGCATCAGGGGCGACCTGGGTCAGCGTGCATCATGGTGGGGGGGTCGGCATGGGATTCAGCCAGCATTCGGGGATGGTGATCTGTTGTGACGGCACCGAGGATGCCGACCGGCGGATTGCACGTGTTCTCTGGAACGACCCCGCGACGGGTGTGATGCGCCATGCGGATGCGGGATATCAGATTGCACTGGACTGTGCCCGCGAACATGGCTTGAATTTGCCGGGCATATTGAAGCGAGGCTGATTTGAAGAAAGGGAAGATGGAATGGATCTGGAGCGATTCGTCGCGGCACAGGATCAGATTTGGCCCACGCCCCTGACCGAGATCCGTGGCGGGCGAAAATGGACGCATTGGGCATGGTTCGTGTTGCCGCAGGTCCGCGGGCTGGGGCGGTCGCGTTTTGCAATGCACTATGCCATCGAAGACCTCGATCACGCCCGAAGCTATCTCGCGCATCCTGTCTTGGGGTCGCGTCTGATCGAGACCTGCATGGCCATGCTGGACCTGCAAAACACGACAGCCGCGCGGGTGCTGGGTGGCATTGATGCGCTAAAGCTGCAATCCTGCGCGACGCTCTTTGAGGCCACTGGAGGTCATTCCGTCTTTGCTCTGGTGCTTGCGCGCTACTATGGCGGGCAGCGCTGCGAGGCGACGCTGGATTATCTTGCTGGCCGGCGCACGATGCCGTCCGACGATGAGTATCAGATCTGACATTCCAACACGGTAGCCGCGCACAAGATCCCGGAAAGGTCGAGGATTGAACCAGCCAAGAGCGATTGGCGACGGGCGCGGCGGTCGCAACTGCCGTCGTATAGGCATCCCGGAGAGGCGGCTTGATCCGAATGCGATTGGTGTGTTGACACGGGTGTGAGCGCTGCCGCACCATTCGGGCAGGATCACGGGAAGTATGAGACACAAAGCATGAAGGCCTATCACCGTCCGACCACCGTGCAGGATGCGCTTGACGTCTTGTCTGGTGGACCTGCGCGGATTGTTGCAGGCTGCACTGATCTGTTTCCGGCAACCGGCGCGCGGGAGTTGCAGGGGCAGGTCGTCGATATCACCGCAATCGCGGACCTGCGCGGCGTGATGCGCGCTTCTGGCGGCTGGCGCATCGGGGCGGCGACCCGGTGGGTGGACGTGATGCGGGCGGACCTGCCTGCGGCTTTCCATATGCTGCAACAGGCGGCGCGGGAGGTTGGATCGGTCCAGATCCAGAACACCGCGACGGTGGCAGGAAATCTGTGCAATGCCTCGCCTGCGGCGGATGGCGTGCCTTGCCTCCTGGCCCTCGATGCTGTGGTCGAAATCGGGTCTGCCGCGGGGGTGCGGCGCGTCGCGATTGGCGACTTCATCACCGGCATTCGGCAAACGGTTTTGCGACCCGGCGAGATGGTGCTTGCGGTGCATGTGCCTGACGCGGCGGCGCGTGGGCGATCACGGTTTCTCAAGCTTGGGGCGCGGCGGTATCTGGTGATCTCCATCGCCATGGTGGCGGTGCGGCTCGAGATTGAGAGCGGTGGCATTACCAGAGCGGCGGTTGCCGTAGGGGCGTGCAGCGCCGTCGCGCGCCGAATGGTGAGGCTGGAGGCGGTTCTGGAGGGTGCGAGGCTTGAGGACGCGGCAAACCGGGTAGAGGCGAGCCTTGTTCTTCCCGACCTCGCTCCGATTGATGACATCCGAGCCGACGCCTCCTATCGCGGGGTTGCGGCTTTGGAACTCATCCGACGTGCGGTCATTGATCTGGTGCAGACATGAACCGCAGAATTGAGACCCTGCGCCTGAACGTCAACGGGGCTTCGGTCGATCTGCCCGTGAGTCCGGCTCGGCGTCTGTCGGACGTGCTGCGCGGCGACCTGGGCCTTATCGGAACCAAGGTGGGCTGTGATGCGGGCGATTGCGGGGCGTGCACGGTGCTCCTTGATGGCGAGCCGGTTTGCGCCTGTCTGACACCGGTCGCGCAGGCCGCCGGACGACAGATCACCACCGTGGAAGGGATGGAGCCTGGGGCGTTGCAACAGGCGTTTCTGCGGCACGGTGCAGCGCAATGCGGCATCTGCACACCGGGAATGCTGATGGCGGCGCAGGCGCTTCTGGACCGGGTGGCACGGCCCACGCGCACCGAGGTGGAGGAGGCGCTTGGCGGTGTGCTCTGCCGCTGCACCGGTTATGCCAAGATCATCGAGGCGGTGATGGATGCCGCCGCGCCACGGGAGGCCCCCGAGATGCCGCTGGCCGGGGCTGCGGTGGGGGCTGCGGTCGAGCGGCTTGACGGTCTGCCCAAGGTGGCGGGAACAGAGGTTTTCGGCGCCGACTACACGCCAGAAGGTGCGCTGCTCGTGCGGGCCGTCCGCGCGCCGGACGCGCCGATGGATTTCGTGCTGGGGGATATCGAGGCCTGGCGAGCGGTGCAGGCGGGCGAGGTTCGGGTCTTTACCGCCGCCGATGTGCCGGGCGTCAACCTGTTTGGCGTGATTGCGGCCTTTGCCGATCAGCCGGTTCTGGCCTCGGGTCACGTACGGATGCGCGGCGAGGCGGTGGCTCTGGTCGCGGGCGAGCCGTCGGTCATCGAAGCGCTGGATCTGGAACGGTTCCCGGTGACTTGGGAGGCGCGAAAACGGGGCCTTGTGCATGAGGGGCGTGCAGATGACCTTCTCGTGCGCGGGCTGGTGCAGCGCGGCGATCTGGCAGAGGGGTTTGCGCGGGCGGCGCATCTGGCGACGTTGGCGGTGTCGACCCCCTATATCGAACATGCCTATATCGAGCCAGAGGCCGGCGTGGCCTGGATGGAGGACGGGCGTCTGGTGATACAGGCCTGCACCCAAGCCCCTGTGATGGATCGTGACGAAACCGCGAAGGTGCTGGGATTGCAACCTGATCAACTGCGGATCATTCCAAGTGCCGCGGGCGGCGGCTTTGGTTCCAAGCTCGATCTCAGCGTGCAGCCGCTTGTCGGTCTGGTGGCGCTCAAGACCGGCAAGCCGGCGCGGATGGTCTGGAGTCGCGCCGAATCCATGGCCGCTTCGACCAAGCGGCATCCTGCCAACATGTCGGCGCGGATCGGATGTGACCCAGACGGACGCATCACGGCCATGGAATTTGATGGCGAGTTCAATACCGGAGCCTATGCAAGCTGGGGGCCGACGGTGGCGGGCCGGGTGCCGGTGCATGCCTCCGGTCCCTATTTCATCCCGGCCTATCGCGCCGAGGCACGGGCGCGCCACACCTTCAGCGCCATCTCGGGCGCTTTCCGCGGCTTTGGCGTGCCGCAGGCGACCATTCTTCAGGAAATGCTCTATGACGACCTTGCGGCGCAGGCGGGCATGGACCGCCTGGCGTTCCGGCAGATCAATGCGCTGTGCGACGGTCAGGCGACGGTCTGCGGACAGGTGTTGCAGGGTGTTGGGATCAGTGCCTGTCTCAAGGCGCTGGAAGCACCGTGGCAGGCGGCGCTCGGTCGCGCGGCAGAGGCCAATCAGCAGGCCAATCAGAAGGCCGGTGTGATCCGGCATGGCGTGGGGATCGCGTCCTGCTGGTATGGCTGCGGCAACACCGGTCTCGCCAATCCCTCGACCATCCGGCTTGGGATCACGCCGCAGGGCAGGCTGGTGCTGCATCAGGGGGCCACGGATATCGGTCAGGGTGCGAATACCGTCATCGCCCAGATCTGCGCTGATGCGGTGCGCCTGCCGCTGGCAGCGATCAATCTTGTCGGGCCGGATACCGATCTTACGCCAGACTGCGGCAAGACCTCGGCCTCGCGCCAGACTTTCGTGACCGGAAAGGCGGCGCTTCTGGCAGGGCAGGCGCTGCGCGCGCGGATTCTTGCCTTGAGCAATATGGGGCCGGAAGCGCGGCTGCGGCTGGAACCGGGCCATGTGATCGTCAGCGACGCACAGGCAGAGAGGCGGATCGATCTCGACGCACTGGGGAGCGATGAGCGCGGTTACGCGCTGAGTGTGGAAGAAACCTATGATCCGCCGACCGCGCCGCTTGACGGGAACGGGCAGGGCACACCCTACGCGGTTTATGGCTACGGTGCGCAGATGGCAGAAGTGACGGTGGACATGAGCCTTGGCACCGTCCGGGTCACGCGCATCACTGCCGCACACGATCTTGGCCGGGTGATCAATCCGCTTTTGGCACGGGGGCAGGTGGAAGGCGGCATTGCACAGGGTCTCGGGCTTGCCCTCCTCGAAGAGTTCATTCCCGGTCGCACCGAGAACCTGCACGATTATCTGATCCCGACCACGGGCGACATGCCGGAGATTGAAACGATCCTGGTCGAAGTGCCAGATCCGGAAGGTCCGATGGGGGCCAAGGGCCTGGGCGAGCACGTTCTCATTCCGACCGCGCCCGCGATTCTCAATGCGATCCGCCATGCGTCAGGCGCCCGTGTGACGCGCTTGCCCGCGCTGCCGCATCGGGTGTTGACCGCCATCCGCGAGGCGGCGCGATGACGACGGCGACGAGCGACGTCAAGATCCGCTGCAATGCCTGCCCGGTCATGTGCTATATCGCGCCCGGCAAGGTGGGGGCCTGCGATCGCTACGCGAACGAGGGCGGTCGGATCGTGCGCTGTGACCCGATCACAATCCTGGATCGCAGGGTTCAGGCGGGCGGCGAGATCCGGCCCTTTCTGAAATCGAACTGGGACGGGGCGGTCATCGGTGCGGGCGACCTGACGATCAGCGGTGGCGGCGCGGGCACCACCTATCCCGATTACAAGCCCGCTCCCTTCATCATCAGTCGGGAGGTGGATGGTGCGGATTTCGTGACCGTGGTCACGGAGGCGATCTATTCCTATTGTGGTGTCAAGGTGAAGATCGACACCGACCGGCATCTTGGCGCGGAACGTGCCGTCGTGCGCGCAGAGGGCGAAGAGATTGGCCATGTGACCACCTCGGAATACGGCAGCCGGATGCTGTCACTCGGCGGGGTGGAGCATCTGACCGGTGGCAGCAAGGCCGAAGGACGCGTGACTTGCGACGCGCTGCTCAGGCTGTGCAATCGCGAAGCGGTGGATCTGGAGATCGACGGCGGCGCGCACGTGGTGGTGCAGGCCGGTCAGGCCCCGATCGTGGACGGCGTGCGGAAGAGCGGATGCGTGTGGGCTGCGGGTCTGCCACCATCGGCATGTTCGCCAGCCAATGGCAGGGCCTGGTGGATGAGGTGGTGGTGGTCGATGATCATATCACCGGCGTGGTGAGCGAGCATCAGGCGGGCAAGGTTCTTGGTTGGCCGGATACCGGCATTCGGATCAAGGGGCACCGCTCGACGCCGGGGCGGTATTTCAAGGTGGCGAGACCGGGATCCGGCTGGGCCGGAACGGATATCGATGACCCGTTGACCATTCTCAACCCGTGGTGGGAAAAGAAGGGGGCGCGACCGGGCCTGAGCCTGCTCATGGTGTCCACGACAGGGGAACACGCGGGCTACTTCGTGCTGGATGAGGCGCTGCAACCGCGGCCACATGAGATGCCGGAGGTCTTGCGCGCCTCGGTGGATCTGATCGCCGAGAACTGCGAGCCCGCGCTCTGCACGGTGATGTTTCAGGCCGGGGCGGGCGGCTCTCTGAGGGCGGGAGTTACCCGCAATCCGGTGCGGCTGACGCAGGCGGTTCAGGCTGGCCGTGCGCAAGTGACCTGCGGCGGTGCACCGGCCTGGGTCTGGCCCGGTGGCGGGATCACCCTGATGGTCGATGTGATGGACCTGCCGGCGGGCAGTTTCGGTTACGTGCCGACGCCTGCGCTTGTGGCGCCGCTGGAATTCACCCTGCGGCGCGAGGACTACGTTGCCCTTGGCGGGCATGAGGCGGCAATCCGTACGGTTGCGGATGTTCTGGAACACGGCGGCGAATACGGGTCAGAGTTTCGGGCCGTGGGGCCACAGGGATGAGCGGCGCGCAGATGGCGTGGATGTCGGGCGAGCGGCTGCATCTTGGGCATGGGCCGATCGACATGATTGTGGGCGCGGAGGGACCGGGGCGCATGGCGGGTTTGCACCGGGCCGCGCAGGCGTTCGAGGGTTTGCTGCAAGGGCTGGTGGACGAATTGCCCCGGTTGCGCGCGCCCTTGGGCCCGATGCCGCGCGGTGCAGTGGCCCGGCGGATGGTCCTGGCGGTGGCCCCCTTTGAACCCCAATTCATCACGCCGATGGCGGCGGTGGCGGGGGCGGGCGCCGAGGAGATCTTGCAGGCGCTTTGCGATGGGCCCGCGATCACGCGGGCCTATGTCAACAACGGTGGCGATGTGGCGTTTCACATCGAAGCAGGGCAGGACATGCGCGCGGCGGTGGCAGGCGGTGTCGCTGGCTTTTTGCGTGTCAGCCATGATCACCCGTGGCGCGGTGTGGCCACGTCTGGACAGGGCGGGCGCAGCCTGTCGATGGGCATTGCGGAGAGTGTGACCGTCCTGTCGCGTGGCGCTGCACTGGCGGATGCGGCGGCGACGATGATCGCAAATCAGGTCGATCTGCCGGATCATCCCGGGATTGCCCGCGTGCCAGCCAGCGAGATTGCGCCCGACAGCGATCTGGAACAGCGGATGGTGGTGCGGCATGTCGGGCCGCTGACCCCGAATGAGGTGACGCAGGCGCTTGATCGGGGCAAGGACTATGCGCAGGCGCTGCTTCGCCGTGGGCTGATCGGCGGCGCATTGCTTGTCCTGCGCGGTCAGATGCGGATTGTGGGTGAGCTTTTGCTGGTCAAGGATCACGAGAAGGAGGCGGTAAATGCCTGAGTTCATTCTGCGCAAGATGGCGATCTTTATTGAGGACATCCACCATGACGGAGGTCCTGCCGCGGCGCAGCCACGCCGCCGCGCGGCGATTGCGGCCCTGGTCAGCAACCCTTTTGCCGGGGGCTATGCGGAAGACTTGCAATCCGCCATGGAGGATCTCAAACCGCTCGGCCTGAGCATGACCGACCGGCTTATCGCTGCGATGGGGGGGATCGAGGGGATCGACGGCTATGGCAAGGCCGCGATGGCTGGCGAACGCGGCGAGCTCGAGCATACGGCGCTCTGGCATGTGCCGGGCGGCTATGCCATGCGCGCGCGCCTTGGCGAGGCAAAGGCAATCGTGCCCTCGGCGATGAAACAGGGTGGACCGGGCACACGCATCGACGTGCCGCTCGGTCATGTCAACGCCGCCTATGTGCGCAGTCATTTCGATGCGATGGAGGTGGGCTTTGCGGATGGACCGCGTGCCAATGAGTTGCTCTTCATCCTCGCGATGGCGCGTGGCGGGCGGATCCATGACCGGATGGGCGGGCTGAGCGTGGCCGAGGTCAAGGGAGAGGACGGCCTGCACTAGCCGGTGCTGTCGCTCCTCTGCCGGGGTCAGGTCTGGTGATGGTGTTCGGCCGCTCATCGAGTTCGTCGATGAGCGGCAAGATCGCGATCCTGTCTCAGATCAGGGCAAAGATGCGCGCCGGTCCACCCGTGCCGCCGCGATGCTTGGGCGCGCCGACGACGATGGTGGCCCCGGACGCCGGCACCTTGTCGAGATTGGCCAGACATTCGATGCCAAAGCGGCCCGTCGGCAACCAGGCGTAGTGAGTGGCAAAATCGGCTGACATGCCGTGGTCCAGCGACAGCGTGTCAGAGGCGATCGAGCGTGCGCCGGTTTCCAGCAACATCTGCGCCGCCTCGACATGAAAGCCCGGATAGTGCTGTTTCTCGCCGTCAAAGCCGCGAAAGGCCTCGCTGCCGGTCTTGGACCCCCAGCCGGAAAAGAGCGCAACGCAAGCCCCGTCCGGGATCTCGCCATTGGCAGCGATCCAGGCCTTGAGATCATCGGGCGTGACCTGGGTATCGGCATCACCTGCGGCCCGCGCGGCAATGTCGATCTTGCAAAGCGGTGCGATGAGGTCATGCACCGGGATCGCATCGACCGACGCACCATCGGCGGAAAAATGCAGCGGCGCGTCGATATGGGTGCCGGTATGTTCGTTGACGGTCAACGTCATCAGGTTGAAGCCATTTGCGGCGAAATTGAAATTCTGCTCCATCGAAATGCCAGGCACGCCGAAATAGGTTGGAAAATCAGCGCCATAGGCATGGGTCAGGTCCTCAACCTTGGCATGACCCTGGGCCAGAGCGGCGGGCGCGCCCAAGGGAGCGAGCGCGGTGGCGGCCCCGACCGAGGCGGCGGCGGTGAAAAAGCCGCGTCGTGACAGCATCCTGTCCTTGACCGCGTTGATGATGCAGACGTCACACATTGTGGTTGCTCCCTGGTTGATTTGTGTCGTTTCGGATCCTGATCGAAACTCTTGAATGGCTTGAAGATCACTCGACGCGCTCAGGATGCTGTCGATCCGTCAGGAGCGCAAGTCAAAGAGCGCATCGGGAAAGCTCCTTTTCCGGTTCTTCCTGCGACGCGAGGAAGTCGGAGAATGGTCATCCTGTTGCGTCACACTTGCGACCCAGCCCAGGAAAGTTTACGCCCGGACATGAGGAATGCAAGAGGACTGTGCGATGCTGGCGCTCATGCGATTGGTGATTTTCGGGCTCATTCTGCTGACGGCGGTCTATCTTGGCGTATCTTGGTATTCACGCCGGAGCCGGCGGCGCAAGATGGAGGCCGACTGGGAGGCGACGGGTAGGCCAGGCGATCGCGATGCCTATATTGGAGAGGGAATGGCGCAGTATGAGGCCTCGCTGCGGCGGCGCTTGATCTGGCTGGTCTATATCGTGCCGGTGAGCGTGATTGCGGTCATCATATTCATGACGAATTTCAGATAAGGAGGCCGTGATGGTCTACGTCAAATGGGTGTTCTGGGGTATATTCTGGACAGTCGTGATCGGGTTTCTCCATTACACGTTGCCGCAGCACGATATTGTCCGCATCACCGACACCTATGAAAAACGCGTCAATCCCGGCTCTAACGCGCTATTCTGGTCAAATGCCGATACCGGTGAGGATCCGACGGCAACCGAGCGCGATGTGTTCTTCATCCAGACCTTTCGAACCAATGAAAAGCCGATGATCTATCGCAACGAGGATACTGGCTGGGGCTGGCCGCCGTATTTCAAGTTCAACACCTCGAACCTTCAGGCGCAGGCGTCTGATCTGATGTCCAAGAAAAGCGCCGAGACGGCGCAATGGGTGGCGATCCGGCATTATGGATGGCGCAACGAGTTCTTCTCGATCTATCCCAACGCGGTCAGGGTCTGGGCGGTGGACGGACCGGAGGTGCGGATCATCCCGTGGTTCAACATCGTTGTGCTGGCGCTTCTCGCGGCTCTGGCCTGGGCCGTTCGGGTGCGTTGGCGGCGGTTCTGGCGGGGGCGTAGCGAGGGATCGCGCGATGAATGGAGCGAGGGCAAGCTCTGATCCGTGTGGCTCAGCGCTTGCCGTAATAGAGACCGACGACATGCTCGGCCTCGGCAAAAAAGAGCCAGCGTGAGGCGAGGATGCCTGCGATGTGGCTGAGCACGGCGAGCGCGGCAAGAGCATGGCTGAAGGGCAGCAGCACGAGCAGCACCGGCAGCGCATAGCCAAGGCCAAAGGCGATGATGCGCAGGCGGCGGGCGTGGTTGCGTCCGACCTGAAATACCATTTCGCGCAGCAAGTAGTTCGGCCCGGTATGTGGTGGCTCGAAGGCGCGCACGGCCCCGATCCCGCCGATCCCGGTGGCGCTCGCCAGGGTGGTGCCGCTGCCTTGCAATGCCGTGTCGCCCCGCACCCACCACAGGATTTGCAGAACGCCGGCAACTGGCAAAAGGATAAGCGCGGCGCTGATCTGGCCGGCAAGGAGCGCGCCCCCTGCGAGCGAGATCGCGATCAGCAGCGCAGGTGTGAGGGCCGTGTTCCAGCGCGGCACGCTGCGCAATTGGGCGTAGATCATCGAGGTGGTAAAGACCGTGGCCAGAGACAGCACTGTTCCAAGCGTGCCCAGAGTAACAAGCCGGGTGTCAAGAAACACCAGCCCCGCACCATAGGCCGCCATGACGAGGAGGGCCGCAACCGCGCAAACCCCCTCCCGCGACAGCCAGCTTGACCGCCACTGACGAAACGCCTTCCAGGCGCGTTCGGGGTGGCCAAGGTGAAAGGTCGAGGCCATGAGGCCACCCACGGCGAGAGCATAGGCGACGGCAAGGAAGGTGAACGCCACCCAGCCGGTGATCGCAGGCAGACCCAGCCCGAGCCAGAAGAGAAGGCCAAAGCCAAGCCCGGACAGGGTGGTGAAGGTGATGACGGAGGGGGCCGGATGCATGTCAGATCTTCTCCAACGCTCTGTCGAGCCAGAGCAGAAAGCCCGTGGGTTCCGCGATCACCGGAGCAAGCAGCGGCGCGAGGATGTCGATCTCGCCTGTCGGTGCCGGTTGATCGAGCCGGTCCTTGGGACGGGGCGGCAGATACTTGTTGACGGGTTTGGTGCCCTGTTCGGGCATGAGATCCATGCCCCCGCGTTCAGCAGTGAGTTTGGAAACATGGCTCTCGGGGTCACTGAAATCGCCAAAATGCCGCGCCCCCGCCGGACAGGTCCGCACACAGGCGGGCACGCGGTCCACCTCGGGCAGGTTCTGGTTATAGATGCGGTCGACGCAGAGCGTGCATTTCTTCATCACGCCCTCTGCGGCGTCCATTTCCCGCGCCCCATAGGGACAGGCCCAGGCGCAGAGGCCGCAACCGATGCAGTCGCTCTCGTTGACCAGAACGATACCGTCCTCGATCCGCTTGAAACTGGCCCCGGTGGGGCAGACGGTGACGCAGGGCGCATCCTCGCAATGCAGGCAGGATTTAGGAAAATGGATGAGTTGCGTTGACGGATGCGGCAGGGCCGAGGTTGCCAGCGGCTGCACCTCATAGCTGTGCACGCGGTTGAGGAAGGTGCCGGAAGGATCGCCGCCATAGGGGCTTTGGTCCGATAGCGGGGCACCATAATTCTCGGTGTTCCAGCCCTTGCAGGACACGACGCAGGCGTGACAGCCGACGCAGGTGTCAAGGTCGATGACGAGGCCGAGTTTGCGGGTGGTCTTTTCGGGCAGGGAGGTCATTGATCAAGGCCCTTGCATCTGCGGATCGGGCAGGACTGGGGCGCTGCCCCAGACCCAGGGATATTTGTGGCCAGAAGAAACTGGGCTGAGGTCATTTTCCGACGCTCCATCGAAGGGTTTCAGGGCCCTGACGGACAGGAGACTTGATGGGATCGAAGGTGGGCTGGGCCTCGGCGGGCGGGGTGGTCTTCTCGATCCTCACGCGCAGGTCGAACCAGGCCGCCTGGCCGGTGATCGGGTCGGAGTTGGACCAGCGGAGGCCGTCGCCTTTCTCGGGCAAAAGCTCGTGGATGAGATGGTTGAGCAGGAAGCCGCGCGTCGCTTCTGGTGCATCTGCGGACAGTGCCCAGGTGCCTTTGCGTTTGCCGATGGCGTTCCAGGTCCAGACGGTATTCTCGTTCAATGCCGCCATATGGGCCACCGGCACGGTGATCGCCCCGTGGGCGGAGGTGACGCGCGCCCAATCACCGTCGGCAAACCCGTGCCTCTGCCAGAGTCCGGTGGGCAGGTAGAGCGGGTTGTGGCCGTGGATCTGGCGCAACCAGGCGTTTTGCGTTCCCCAGGAGTGATACATCGCCATCGGGCGCTGTGTCAGGGCGTGAAGCGGGTATTGGGCGGTGTCGATGGCCACGTCCTCGAAGGGCGGATACCAGATCGGCAGCGGGTCCATCGTGGTCTTGATCTGCGCGCGCAGGTGATCGGGCGGTTGGCGGTCGCCATGCCCCTCTGCGGCAAGCTGGAATTTGCGCATCGGTTCGACATAGAGGTCGAACACATAGGGCTGGGGCGTGTCGTAAAGGCCGGTGGCGACGGCCCAATCCTGATAGGCGCTGTTCCAGGGCTTGTAATACTGCGCGCCCTCGGGGATGTGGTTGATGAAAAAGCTGCCATTCTCGATATAGCGTTGCAGTTGCTCCGGGTTGGGCGCGCCGCGTCCGGTCTCGGTGCCGTCACCGCGAAAGCCCATCAACGGACCTATGCCGGGTTTGCGTTCGTGAGATACGATGTAATCGGCGTAGTCGGCATATCTGGCGGATCCATCGGCCGTGGTGAAGCCGGGCAAGGCGAGCTTGTTGGCGAGCTGAATGAGAACGGTCTGGAAGCCGCGCACATCGCGGTCAGGCGTCACAACCGGCCAGCGGATTGCATCTGCGGCGGCGTCCGCCTCGCAGATCGGGCGGTCGAGCATCGAGATGCAATCGTGCCGCTCGAGATAGGTGGTATCCGGCAGGATCAGATCGGCATAGGCGACCATCTCGGAACTATACGCATCCGAATAGATGATGTGCGGGATGACATAATTGCCCGCTTCGTCCTTGTCGGTCAGCATGTCGATGACGCCGCGCGTGTTCATCGAGGAATTCCACGACATGTTGGCCATGTAGAGAAAGAGCGTGTCGATCTTGTAGGGATCGCCGGCATGTGCATTGGAGATGACCATATGCATCAGCCCATGCGACGACATCGGGTTTTCCCAGGTGAAGGCCTTGTCGATGCGGGCTGGGCGACCATCGTCGCGGAGCGCAAGATCCTCGGGGCCGCGCACAAAGCCCAGATGCGGCCCGTCGAGCGCGCAATTGGGTTTCGAATGGCAATGCGGTGTGGGATGGGCGCTGACGGGCTTGGGATAGGGCGGCTTGAAGCGAAACCCACCCGGCACCTCGACCGTGCCGAGCAGGATTTGCAGGAGGTGGAGCGCACGACAGGTCTGAAAGCCGTTGGAATGGGCGGAAATCCCGCGCATGGCGTGAAAGCTGACCGGGCGGCCGGTCATGGTCTTGTGCGTTTCGCCACGGAAATCGGTCCAGGCGTGATCGAGGGTGATCGCCTCGTCGAAGGCCACGCGGGCGATCTCGGCGGCGATGCGGCGGATCTTGTCCGGCGTGATGCCGCAGCGCTCCGAGACCGCCTCGGGGGCGTATTGCGGATCGAGATAGCGTTCGGCGATCAGGTGCATGACCGGGCGATGGGTGATGCCGTCCTGCTCATGTGTGGCAGAGAGATCGGGGAAGATGCCGGCTGTGTCGAAGGCGGCGGGTTGGCCCGTGTTGCGGTCGATGACGATCGGTTTTCCGTCGGTATTGCGTAGGAAAAGCCCGTGCTCCGGCGAAGCGGGATCGGCGTTCACCAGAACCGGTGCGTTGGTGTAGCGGGCGAGGTAGTCGAGGTCGATCTTGCCCGCGCGCATGAGTTCATGGACGAGCGACAGGATGAACAGGCCATCGGTTCCCGGCGTGATGCCGACCCAATCGTCGGCCACGGCGTTGTAGCCCGACCGGATCGGGTTGACGCCGATGATCCGCGCGCCGCGCGCCTTGAGTCGGCCGATGCCCATCTTGATCGGGTTGCTGTCATGATCCTCGGCCACGCCGAAGAGCAGGAAGAGGCGCGTCAGATCCCAATCGGGCTGGCCGAATTCCCAGAAGGATCCGCCCATCGTGTAGATACCCGCGGCGGCCATGTTGACCGAGCAGAAGCCACCATGCGCCGCATAGTTGGGGGTGCCGAAATTCTGCGCCCAGAAGCTGGTGAAGGACTGCGATTGATCGCGTCCGGTGAAAAATGCGAGCTTTGATGGATCAGTCTCACGGATCGGTTTCAGCCAGTCGCACGCGATTTGCAGGGCCTCGTCCCAGGAGATTTCCTCGAACGCGCCCGAGCCACGGGGGCCGACCCGCTTGAGCGGCGCGCGCAGGCGCGAGGGGGCGTTGACCTGCATGATGCCAGCCGAGCCCTTGGCACAGAGCACGCCCTTGTTCACCGGATGGTCGCGATTGCCCTCGATATAGGCGACCTTGCCGTCCTTCATGTGCACATTGATGCCGCATCGGCAGGCGCACATGTAACAGGTTGTCTTGCGGACCTCATCCGAGACATGCGGCGAGGTGTCGATCTGCGGTTGCTGATAGGTCATCCGGGGCCTTTTTCGCGGTGTCAGGGTGAGGTTAGGACAGATAGAGGGGCGCTGCGACAGATTTCTTTTCTCTTTGGATTTTCTGAACACTTGTGTTCTGGAATCCGGATAATCCTTATCTTTGTTCCTTTGGAGACAGTTTTTTGGGTCATGTCTTTTCCAGCAGGCTCAACGCATCTCTGGCTATTCTGCGCTCTTCCTGTGCCGGGATGATCCAGCAGGCGATTGCCGAGTCCTCAGAATGAAGGCGGGGTTCTCCATCGGCGTTTGCGGCCTCATCGATCTGCATGCCAAGCCAGCCCAAACCGCATGAGATACGGCTTCGTATGGCGGCGGCGTTCTCGCCGATGCCGCCGGTAAAGACGATGGCGTCCAGTCCCTGCAAGGCGGCAATCATCGACCCGGCATGGCGCTGCGCCCAATAGCAGAAGTGCTCAATCGCAAACTGGCTGGCGGGTGTCTCTTTGGCCATCAGGACACGCATGTCCGATGACACTCCCGACAGGCCCCTGAGGCCGCTGTCGTGGTTGAGCAGGCGATGGGTGGCCGCGATGCCATCCGTCTCTGCCAGACGCAACACCGCGTTGCCGTCGATCTCGCCGGTCCGGGTGCCCATCGTGAGGCCGCTGAGAGGAGAATAGCCCATCGTCGTGGCAACAGACCTTCCGTCGCGGATGGCACAGATCGATGCGCCGTTGCCCAGATGAAAGGCAAGCAGGCGTTTGGGCAGCGGGGTTCCGGTCAGCTCCGGAAAACTGTCAACCAATGCTGCATAGGAAATTCCGTGGAATCCATAACGCCGAAAGCCGCGCGCCTCGATTTCGGGGGGCAGGGCATAGCGCGTGGCGACCTCGGGATTGGTGGCATGAAAGGCGGTATCGAATGACGCCGTTTGTGGCAAGTCAGGCGCAAGCCGCGCCAGCGTCTCTATCGCTGCGATGTTGTGTGGGTTGTGCAGAGGGGCGAGCGCCGTGCAGCGTTTGATCGCCGCGAGAGTGTTTCGGGTGATCCGGTTGGGGCGGGTCAAGTCAAGGCCACCATGCACGACCCGGTGAGCCGCAACCTGAAAGCGTGTGACCGGAAAGCCTTGTGTCGTGAGACCTTGCAGGACGGCTTGAAGGGCTATCGCGTGATCTGGCAGTTCTCGGGCGGTTTTGACATTTCCGAGTCTGAGCTGTCCAGGCCCGCCGATTCCATCCGCGATCCCATTCAGGATTTGAGACAGATTGCTGTCGAAGACCGCGAACTTGATCGAGGACGACCCGGCATTGACCACCAGAACATAGCCGTCGCTGCCGGGTCGTGTCATCGATCAGATCACCTGTTCGCGCATGTCAGCCGAGTCGACTCCGGCTACGACAACAGGTTTTTTCATTGCGTCGCGGCGGAATGGATCGCCCAGTTCCTGATTGATCATCGCTTCGATGAGGGTGGTCTTGCCGTGCTCCATCTGATCCTTGATCGCCTGATCGAGCGCGGCGGTCAGTTCGTCCATGGTCCGCGCCACCACACCCTTGAGGCCGCAGGCGCGCGCGATGCCTGCGTAAGATACGCCTTCGTCGAGTTCTGTGCCAACGAAGTTGTCGTTGAACCAAAGGGTCGAATTGCGCTTTTCCGCACCCCATTGGTAGTTGCGAAAGACGATCTGGGTGATCGCGGGCCATTCGGCGCGGCCTATGGCGGTCAGTTCCGTGACCGCAATGCCAAAAGCGCCATCTCCGGCAAAGCCCACCACCGGCACATCCGGGCAACCGATCTTGGCGCCGACGATCGACGGCAAGCCATAGCCGCAGGGGCCAAAGAGGCCGGGGGCAAGGTATTTGCGGCCCTGCTCGAAGGATGGATAGGCATTGCCGATGGCACAGTTGTTGCCAATGTCCGAGGAAATGATCGCAGTCTTGGGCAGCGCGCTCTGAATCGCACGCCAGGCCATGCGGGGGCTCATCCACTCGGGCTTGGCGGCGCGGGCACGTTTGTTCCAGGTTGTGCCGGGATCATCCTCTTCGTGGTCCATCGAGGAAAGCTGTTGCGCCCAGGCGGATTTCGTTTGCGCGATCAGAGCCTTGCGTGCCGCACGGTCAATATCGCCTGCGCCGTCGCTCAGGGCGCCGAGAAGGGAAATGGCAACCTTTCTGGCATCGCCCACGATGCCTACCGTGACCTTCTTGGTCAGGCCGATGCGGTCGGGGTTGATATCGACCTGAATGATCTTGGCGTCCTTGGGCCAGTAGTCGATGCCATAGCCCGGCAAGGTCGAGAACGGATTGAGGCGGGTTCCGAGGCAGAGCACCACATCGGCCCTGGAAATCAGTTCCATCCCGGCCTTGGAGCCGTTGTAACCGAGCGGGCCGGCAAAGAGCGGATGCGCTCCGGGGAACGCGTCATTGTGCTGATACCCCACGCAGACGGGCGCATCGAGCCGTTCAGCCAGCACGCGCGAGGCGTCGATGGCACCCGCCAGAACCACCCCCGCACCGTTCAGGATGACCGGGAATTTCGCGCCGCTGAGCAATCTGGCCGCATCGGCAATCGCGGTCTCGCCTCCCGAGGGACGTTCAAACTCGACGATGGCGGGCAATTCGATGTCGATGACTTGCGTCCAGAAATCGCGGGGGATGTTGATCTGGGCCGGCGCGGAGGCGCGTTTGGCCTTGAGAATGACGCGGTTGAGGGTTTCCGCCATGCGGGACGGATCGCGCACCTCTTCCTGATAGGCGACCATATCCTCGAACAGTTTCATCTGTTCGACTTCCTGAAAGCCACCCTGGCCGATGGTCTTGTTGGCGGCCTGCGGGGTGACGAGGAGGAGGGGAGTGTGGTTCCAGTAGGCGGTTTTCACGGCGGTCACGAAATTAGTAATGCCCGGACCGTTCTGGGCGATCATCATCGACATCTTGCCGGTGGCGCGGGTATAGCCATCGGCCATCATCCCGGCGCTGCCTTCATGGGCGCAGTCCCAGAAGGTGATCCCTGCTTTTGGGAAGATATCCGAGATCGGCATCATGGCCGAGCCGATGATTCCGAACGCATGTTGTATCCCATGCCGTTGCAGGGTTTTGACAAACGCTTCTTCTGTGGTCATTTTCATTGGGTCAATCCTTTGGATCGGGCGCAGGCCGCGCGGCGTGTTTCTCACACGAACCTAACCTTTGCCGTCTGACGCTTATAGGGCCAGATCAGGTTGGCCATTAAGGCCAAGAACCGCTCAACGTCCGGGCAAGACGGAAAATGCCCTCGCCGATCCGCTCTGAGGCGATCGAGGAATAGGCCAGGCGATAGAAATTGTGCGGGCGGTCCCGACCGTGAAAGAAGGAATGTCCGGGTTCGACCAGAACACCGTTGTCCCGCAATCTGGCGTCCATCTGCGCCATATCGACATGGCGCGGGGCCTGCATCCAGATCGACGATCCGCCAAACACCCCGCGACCCGCCACATCGAGCCCCTGCTCGGCCAGGGCGGCCTCCATCACGCTGCGACGGCGGGCAAAGACCTGACCCATGCGGCGCACCAGGCTATCATAATGGCCCAAACTCAGGAAATAGGCCGTGGTGCGCTGGATATGGCCGGGCGGATGGCGCAGGACAGAGGCGCGCAGGGCACGGCACTCTCTGATAAACGATTTTGAACCAACAAGATAACCAAGCCGCAGACCGGGAAAGATCGACTTGGAAAAGGAGCCGACGTAGATGACCCGCCCCTCTGTATCGAGCGACTTGAGGGCGGGTAGGGGGGCGTGAAGAAAGGAGATTTCGAACTCGTAATCATCCTCGACGATCAGCGCCTCCATCTCTGCCGCGCGCGCCAAAAGCGCCTTGCGCCGGGCGAGCGGCATGGTGGCATTGGTCGGCGCCTGATGGCTGGGCGTGGTAAAGATCACATCGGCCTGTTCGGGCAGCCCCTCTGGCGGCAGACCATCGCGATCGACATCAACCGGCATCAAATGACAGCGCGATTGCATCAGGATATCACGGAGCGCGTGGTAACAGGGATTCTCGATCACCGCGGTGCGGCGTTGTGTCAGAAGCACCTGAGCGGTGAGCCACAAAGCGTTCTGCGCACCCATTGTGACAAGGATTTCATCAGGTTGCGCGATGATGCCCCGACGGGGCAGGGTGTGGCGAGTGATGAACTCTATCAGCTTGGGATCGTCCTGATCGTAGTAATCAGCGGTGAGGGCCTGAAAATCCTTGGCGCCGAGGGCCTGAAGCGCGCAATGCCGCCAGTTGGCGTGGTCAAAGAGCGCCGGATCGGTCTGTCCATAGATGAATGGATAGGGATAGCGCGCCCAGTCTTGTGGCTTCTCTGGCGTGTCACCGCCGGTGAAGCGGCGGCCAAGGGCGCGGGTCCAGTCGATCATGTCCCTGCGCGGCGTGGGCGTGGGGAAGGCGGGAGGTTCCGGTGCGTTGTCAGAGACATAGTAACCGGAACGGTTACGCGATTCGAGATAGTCATTGGCCTGCAATTCGGTGAGCGCAAGCGTGACAGTGATCCGGCTGATGCCGAGATGGGCCGCAAGCTTGCGTGACGAGGGCAGCTTTTCGCCCTTGCGGAATCGACCTGAAAGAATGCCCTGCGCGATCATCTGCTGGATCTGCGCCTGAAGCGTGCCCTCTGCCTCGGGGGCCAGAAAGAATGTCTCGACCGGAATCGCCATGGGGTGAGATTAGACTGGACTTATTGTTAGCACAATCTGGTCTGGTCTGGTCTGGTCTGGTCTGGTCAGGGGCCGTGGGCCGCGTCCATGATGCCCCGCGCGCAGGCGGGGCGTGTGCGCAGGACGCACCCGGAGTCAGAGCGCTTTGTTCCGGCCCTGACGCAGAAGGCATCCGCCAAAAGAAAACCGCCTCCGGTAAAGGAGGCGGCAGTCCGATTTAGAAGCTGATCAGACGATCAAGCGGTTTTGCGACGACGCATCGCCAGAGCCCCGAGACCGGTCAGCAGCAGGATTGCACCGGCAGGAAGCGGAACCGCGCTCAGACGCACCACGAGGTCGTCGTGGTTGTCGTCGTCGCCGAAAGCACCTCCATCATCGAAGAACAGCCAGAGCGCACCGTTCTGTTCGACCACTTGCGACGCAAAGAAGTTGGCGGAGCCAGAGATATTCAAATTGTCGCTACCATTCGCCACACTCGGATTCGCCACGCTGCCATTCGTCGAAAACGTGAAGCTCAGATTGCCGTCAGAGATACCGCTCACGGTCCAACGCGCCAGCGGGGTGGTCAGCGTTCCAACCAGCAATCCACCTGGCGAAGTGAAAGAGCCAGCCCCAGCCGTGAAGGTATTCTTGAACCCGGCCTCATAGCCCATGATCTCGACCAGAAGCTTGTCATTTGCCCCAAAGCCCGCCGCAGAGATGGTCGACCCAAAGAAACCGGCGGCAGGCGCGCTGATCCCGGCGATGTTATTCAAAACATCATTCTGTTGTGAGCCAAACGGGATGCTCGCGCCACTCCCGCCCACGATGCTCAGCGTCGCTGCGCTTGCGCTCGTCGCAAATGCAAGCACGACGGCTGCCGTTGTCATAAGAATTTTCTTCATAATTTTACTCCACCTGTAGCCTGGTCCTCAAAACGAACCCTCACATCTTTAGTATCACGACCCGGTGAAGATGTTAACCTTTTCTTTGAGCGCGAGGCGAAAATTTGTCGGATTCTGGGCGCAAATTGGGCAGGGCTTCAGAAGCGACCTGCTGTTCTTTAAGTATTCCGCGCACAATGACTCACGAAGTGCGAGATTGTCCTCTTTGTGGAAACGAAACCGGCGACAGCCGCACGGAATAAGGCATTTTCAAGACGTGCGGCGAATCAGCTCTGAGCGCGCGCCTGACGCTCTCAACCCTTCTGAATGCTCTCCAGATAGGCCAGCAGGGCGGCGAGCGGGCGCGGTGTCGGCGTCAGCACGCCGTCGCCCACATCGACCGGCACCGTCTGCCCGCGCAAGAGCGCGCCAAACTCCGGCATCTCCTGCCCCGGCAGCCCGGTGCGGTCATAGCCGTCAATCACCGAGAGCACCCGCGCGCGGGGAAACACCCCCTTGGCCGACAGCCGCGTCAGATCAGCGGGCGCAGGTGAGAGCCCCTTGGCCCAGGGCCCGTCCCCCGTGGCGCCAACCCCATGACATTGCACGCAGTTTTCCGCGAAGATCGCGGCCCCCTCGGCCGGCTCCGGCATCGAGACCGCCTGCACACAAGCCGCCAGCCCGGCCACTGTCAGCACCGCGATGATCCGCATGACCATTCCCCTTTGTTCCAGCCTAGCAAGGGATCGACGCCCCGGCAATGGCGCGCGTCAGCCCAGCTTTCCGGCGAGGCCCTTGTCGATCAGTGCCACGGTCTCCGCGACCCCGTAAAGCGCGATGAACCCGCCAAAGCGCGGCCCCTGCGAGGCCCCGAGCAGCACCTCGTAGAGCGCCTTGAACCAGTCACGCAGCGGATCGAACCGGTCGCGTCCCACCGCATAGACGATGTCCTGCAGCGCCTCGTCCTCGACCGGGCCGTCATAGGCCGCCAACTGATCGCGCAGATCGGCGAGCGCCGCGCGCTCCAGATCGGTTGGCGCACGGTAAACCTTTGCCGGAGCAACGAAATCCTTGTAATAGCGCACTGCATGACCGGCGGCCGCATCGAGATCGGGATGGCTCTCGGCGCGGGCCTCGGGCGCATAGCGGTTGATGAAACCCCAGAGCGTCTCCCTGTCCTGCGCCGCCGAGACCGAGGCCAGATTGAGCAGCATCGAGAAGGACACGACCATCCGGCTCTCGGGCACCTTGCCGCCATGGATATGCCAGACCGGATTGGCAAGCCGTGCCGCATCGTCCTGATCCACATAGGCGCGCAACTGCTGATGATACTCATCCACCGCCTTTGGGATGACGTCGAAATGCATGCGCTTGGCGGTCTTGGGCTTGAGATACATGAAGTAACTCAGGCTCTCGGTCGCCGCATAGGTCAGCCACTCGTCGATCGACACGCCATTGCCGGAGCTCTTGGAAATCTTCTGGCCGTTCTCGTCAAGGAAGAGCTCATAAGTGAAATGTTCGGGCGGGCGCGCCCCCAGCACCCGGCAGATCCCGTCATAGATCGGCGTGTTGGTCGAATGATCCTTGCCATACATCTCGAAATCGACGCCGAGCGCGGCCCAGCGGGCGCCGAAATCGGGCTTCCATTGCAGCTTCACATTGCCGCCCGTCACCGGCAGGGTCCATTCGCGCCCCGTCTCGTCGTCAAAGGTGATCGTGCCATCGCGGGCATTGACCTCCTTGAGGGGCACATAGAGCACGCGGCCGGTTTCGGGGTGAATGGGCAGGAAGATCGAATAGGTCTGCTGCCGCTCCGCGCGCAGCGACTCGAGCATGATCTTCATGATCTCATCATAGCGTTCCGCGGCGCGACGCAGCACCGCGTCGAACCGGCCCGAGCGGTAGAATTCGGTCGCCGAGTAGAATTCATATTCGAAGCCGAAGGTATCAA